>OLQV01000005.1_pt1 | contig 248824 bp, 210 predicted proteins | sample 1672371 | NCBI WGS metagenome assembly OLQV01 (sample SAMEA3136676, study PRJEB25190) | human gut metagenome
CTGCAAACGTGCGCGCCGTCCGCCTTGGGCGGACGGCGCGTGCGCTGCAGTCAGGCCGCAAACCCCTTTGTCAAAAAAGCGGCGCTTTTTTGACAGCCTCACCCCATGGGTCTGTGCACACTGCACAGGCTCATGGGGTTTTTCGTTGTTTCGGGCGCTTGCGGCACAGGGAAAAGAGCAGCAGCGTCAGCAGCGCGCCGGTGAGATAGCCCGCCGTGTCGAGCCAGACGTCCGTGATCTGTCCGCTGCGGCCGGGGACGAAGAGCTGGATCGTCTCGTCGCAGAGCGCGGCGAGCGTGCCGGGCAGCAGCGCAGCCGGCCATGAAAAGTGCGCCCCCGTGCGCAGCGCGGCGGCGGTGAACACGCCGAGGAGCGCATACTCGCCGAAGTGCGCGCATTTGCGCAGGATGTGGTCGGTCATGTGCGGCAGGAACGCCTGCACGAGCGTCAGCAGTGCGCCGCTCTCGGCGCCGCTGTGCACGGCGGGCATACACGATTGCCCCCAGATGACCAGCAGCCATGCCCCGGCGCAGACGGTCAGGATGCGGCTGGCGCGGCGATTCATGCTTTTTCCGCTTCCTTTTGCGCGCGGATCTTGTCCACCCAGCACTTGTGGCACATGGCGACGTAGCTGTCGTTGCCGCCGAGGAGGATCTGTCCGCCCTCGGTGATGACGCGGCCGCGCTCGTCGATGCGGGCGTTGACCGTCGCCTTGCGGCCGCAGGCGCACACGGTCTTGATCTCCGTGATGGAATCTGCCAGCTCCATGAGCCGCCGTGCGCCGGGGAAAAAGTGCGTGAGAAAATCCGTCCGCAGACCGAAGCACAGCACGGGGATGTTCTGCTCGTCGACGATGCGACGCAGCTGGTCGATCTGCTCCGGGGAGAAAAACTGCGCCTCGTCGGCGATGATGACGTCGGCGTGCCCGGCGCGGGCAAACGTGTCCGCGATGTCCTCGTCCGGACGGATGACCTGCGCCTCGCGCTGCAGACCGATGCGCGAGCGGATGATGTTCGCCCCGTCGCGGTCGTCGACCGAGGGCTTGATGAGCCAGACGGTCATGCCGAGCTCCTCGTAGTTGAACTGCGTGATGAGCGCCTGCGCGGACTTCGACGAGCCCATGGCGCCGTATTTAAAATAGAGTTTGGCCATTTAATCCCGCTCCTTTACGTAGGCCCGGATGCGCTCCATGACGAAATCGAGCGCCACCTGATTATGCCCGCCCTCGGGGATGATGATGTCGGCATAGCGCTTGGACGGCTCGACGAACATCTCGTGCATGGGCTTGACCGTGGTCAGATACTGCGTCACGATCGACTCCAGATCGCGGCCGCGGTCACGCACGTCGCGCACGATGCGCCGCAGGATGCGCACATCGGCGTCGGTGTCGACGAAGATCTTGATGTCCAGCCGTTCGCGCAGCGCGGGCTCTGCAAAGATGAGGATGCCTTCGACGACGACGACCTTGGCCGGGACGACCGTGATCGTTTCGGCGGCGCGGTTGTGCACCGTGTAGTCATACGTCGGGCACGCGACCGGCTGTCCGGCGCGCAGCGCGTCGAGGTGCTGCACGAGCAGCGGCGTGTCGAACGCGTTCGGGTGGTCGTAATTGAGTTTCTTGCGCTCGGCAAAGGGGATGTCGTCGTGCCGCTTATAGTAGTTGTCGTGATACAGCACGCTCACATCGCCGCCGAATTCGTCGAGGATGCGCCGCGTGATGGTGGTCTTGCCGCTGCCGGTACCGCCGGCAATGCCGATCGTGATGACGTCGCTCATGGTGCCGCCTCCCGTGGGTCAGTTTTTTTCCCCAACATTCTACCACACGCGCGGGGGCGTTGCAATTTGACTTTTGCCTTTTTTGCGGTTAAAATGAAGCTGTCCGCGCCGCTGCGGCCGGATCTGAAAAATCTGAGATAAACGGAGGTATCCTTATGCCTGTTCCTACGCCGCATATTGAAGCCAAAGCCGGTCAGATCGCCAAGACCGTGCTCATGCCCGGCGACCCGCTGCGCTCGAAATTCATCGCCGAGACCTTCCTTGAAAATCCCGTGCTCGTCAACAACGTCCGCGGCGTGCAGGGCTACACCGGCACGTGGAAGGGCGTGCCCGTGACCGTGATGGCCTCCGGTATGGGCATCCCGTCGATCGGCATCTACAGCTGGGAGCTGTACAATTTCTACGATGTCGACAACATCATCCGCGTCGGCTCTGCCGGCGCGCTCGCCGACGATCTGAAGCTGATGGACGTCGTCGCCGGTGCGGGTGCGTGCACGGACTCCAACTTCGCGCACCAGTTCGGCATCAACGGCACGTTCGCCCCCATCGCGGACTACACGCTGCTCAGTCAGGCCGTCGCCGCGGCGGCAGCCAACGGCGTCGCGCTGCACGTGGGCAATGTGCTCTCGTCGGACAACTTCTATGACGACGGCAGCGACGGTCCCGACCAGTGGAAGAAGATGGGTGTGCTCGCCGTCGAGATGGAGGCCGCCGGTCTGTACATGAACGCCGCCCGCGCCGGAAAGCGCGCGCTCGGCCTGTTCACGATCTCCGACCACATCTACCGCGCCGAGGAGCTCAGCTCCGAGCAGCGGCAGAATTCCTTCGTGCAGATGATCACGATCGCGCTCGACACCGCCGTCAACATGGCAAATCTCTGACACGACGTCACCTGTCCGCTCCCGGCGGACGGGTGACGCTTTTGTTTATAAAAACGTTATATTTTCGAAACAAATGGGATTGCCTGTGATTCGCGTCCGTGTTATACTGAAAGCGGCTGCGAGAGTATGCCAAATATCGCCTGAACATCAGGCAACACTTTATAATGGAGGAAAAATAGCATGAACATGAAGAAGCTTGTTGCTCTGCTCCTTGCGCTCGTCATGGTCTTCGCGCTTTGCGCCTGCGGCGGCGACAAGGACAACGGCGGCAAAGATTCCGCTACGTACAAGGTCGCCATGATCACGGACTACGGTGACATCACCGACCAGTCCTTCAACCAGACCACGTATGAAGCCTGCAAGGCCTTCTGCACGGAAAACAACATTGAGTTCACTTACTACAAGCCCGCCGGCGACAGCACGCCGGACCGTATCGCCATGGTCGAGAAGGCCGTTGACGAGGGCTACAATGTCATCGTGATGCCCGGCTATGCCTTCGCCGGCACCATCACCGGCACGCAGGACAAGTATCCGGACGTGAAGTTCATCGCGCTCGACGTGTCCGAGTTCGACATCAACAGCTCCTTCTATAAGACCGACGACAAGGGCAATGCCACGGAAGAGCTGCTCGACGCCAACAACAAGCCGCACGTTGCCAGCAACGTCTACAGTGCGGTCTATCAGGAAGAGCTCTGCGGCTACATGGCCGGCTACGCGGCTGTGAAGCTCGGCTACACCGAGCTCGGCTTCCTCGGCGGCATGGCTGTCCCGGCTGTCCAGCGCTACGGCTACGGTTTCCTGCAGGGCGTGGACGCTGCTGCGGCTGAGCTCAAGGCCAAGGTCAACGTCAAGTACGCTTACGGCAACCAGTTCAACGGCGATCCGGACATCACGGCCGCCATGGACACCTGGTACGCCGGCGGCACGCAGATCGTGTTCGCCTGCGGCGGCGGCATCTACACCTCTGCTGCCGACGCTGCCAAGAAGGTCAGCGGCGCCAAGATGATCGGCGTTGACGTCGATCAGGCCGGCGTTATCGACGGCTACTCCGGCGTGGAAGGCATGACCGTCACCTCCGCCATGAAGGGCCTGGCCGCCACGGTCAAGACCATGCTCACCGAGACCATCCTCAACAACAACTGGGATAAGTTCGGCGGCAAGGTCGAGACGCTGGGCCTCGTCTCCGGCGACGATCCGGAGCAGAACTACGTGCAGATCCCGATGACCAGCACGCAGTGGGCGGACGGCAAGTTCACCCAGGCCGACTACAAGGCGCTTGTGAAGGCCATGTTCGACGGTACGGTCAAGGTCTCCAACGACATCACCGCGATGCCGAAGACCACGACCATCACGGTCGAGGATCTGGGCAACCTGAAGTAAGGGCCTGCGGGCGCAGCCTGCAAAACAAAAACCGAATCACAGCGCATGGGCGCGGCAGTTTGCCGCGCCCATGTTTTTTCGCGCGCGCATATTTGACAGGAAATGCCCGCAGCGGCACGGAAAATCCGAAAATTCCTTTGCTTTCACCATGACACTATAGTATACTATGTGCAAATAGATTCCGTTCCCGCTTCTGTGCGCGCGGGCTCTATGCATACGGAAGGAGGGCATTCCCTTTGGACACACCCTATGCCATTGAAATGCTGCACATCACGAAGCGCTTCCCGGGCATCGTGGCCAATGACGACATCACGCTCCAGCTGCGCAAGGGGGAGATCCATGCGCTGCTCGGCGAAAACGGCGCCGGCAAGTCCACGCTCATGTCCGTCCTGTTCGGCCTGTATCAGGCCGAGGAGGGCGAGATCCGCAAGGACGGCAAGGTCGTCTCCATCAAAAACCCGAACGATGCCAACAGCCTCGGCATCGGCATGGTGCACCAGCACTTCAAGCTGGTCGAGTGCTTCACGGTGCTGGACAATATCATCATGGGCGTTGAGCCGACGAAGCATGGCTTCCTGCAAAAGGGCGAGGCGCGCAAGAAGGTGCTCGCGCTGTCGGAGAAATACGGCCTGCAGGTCGATCCGGATGCGCGCATCGAGGACATCACCGTCGGTATGCAGCAGCGCACCGAGATCCTCAAGATGCTCTACCGCGACAATGAGATCCTCATCTTCGACGAGCCGACCGCCGTGCTCACCCCGCAGGAGATCAGCGAGCTGATGCAGATCATGCGCGGACTCGCGGCCGAGGGCAAGTCGATCCTGTTCATCTCGCACAAGCTGCAGGAGATCATGGCCGTGGCCGACCGCTGCACCGTTCTGCGCAAGGGCAAGTGCATCGGCACGGTCGAGACGAAAAATACCACCGCCGAGGAGCTCTCGGCCATGATGGTCGGGCGCAGCGTCAACTTCCACGTGGAGAAAAAGGCGAGCGCGCCGGGCGACGTGCTGCTCGACGTGCAGCACCTGACGGTCGCCTCCCGGCAGCATAAGAACGACGCCGTGCATGACGTGTCGTTTCAGGTGCGTGCGGGCGAGATCGTCTGCATCGCCGGCATCGACGGCAACGGCCAGACGGAGCTGGTCTACGGCCTGACGGGGCTTGAGCCCGTCAAGGACGGGAAGATCCTGTTTCGCGGCGAGGACATCACGCACATGTCCATCCGCAAGCGCTCCCTGCTCGGCATGAGCCACATCCCCGAGGACCGGCACAAGCATGGCCTCGTGCTCGACTATCCGCTGGAGTACAACATGATCCTCCAGCGCTACTTCGAGCCGCGCTTCACCGATAAGGCGGGCTTCCTGCGCCGCAAGAACATCCGCGCTTACGCCGAGCGCCTCATCGAGCAGTACGACGTGCGCTCCGGTCAGGGCGCGGCCACCATCGCGCGCAGCATGTCCGGCGGCAACCAGCAGAAGGCCATCATCGCCCGCGAGATCGACGACGATCCGCAGCTGCTCGTCGCCGTGCAGCCGACGCGCGGTCTCGACGTTGGCGCGATCGAATACATCCACAAGCAGCTCGTCGCCCAGCGTGACGCCGGCAAGGCCGTGCTTCTGGTCTCGCTGGAGCTCGACGAGGTGCTCGACGTGCCGGACCGCATCCTCGTCATGTACGAGGGCGAGATCGTCGGCGAGCTCGATCCCAAGACGACCTCGGAAAACGAGCTCGGTCTGTACATGGCCGGCGCCAAGAGAGATGAGGTGCGCGCATGAAGAAAAAGAACCTGCTCAAAAACGACGCCGTCCAGTCGCTGCTGGCATCGCTGGGCTGCATCGTGTTCGGTCTGCTCGTGGGCTACATCGTGCTGCTGTTCATCCAGCCGAAGGGCGCGGGCAAGGCCATCCTGACGATCATCGAAAACTTCTTCACCTACAACCGCGCGGAGACGCAGATGAAGTACCTCGGCAGCACCCTCGTCAAGACGGCGCCGCTGCTCATGTGCTCGCTGTCGATCCTGTTTGCGTATAAGGTCGGCCTGTTCAACATCGGCGCGGCCGGGCAGTACGTGGTCGGCTCGTGCGCGAGCCTGTACGCGGCGCTCGCGTGGGGCTGGAGCTGGCTGCCGTGCATGCTCTTCGCCATCGCGGCCGGTATGGCCGCCGGGGCGATCGTCGGCCTGCTCAAGACGTTCTGCAATGTCAACGAGGTCATCTCCGGCATCATGCTCAACTGGATCTTCCTGTACGCCACCAACATGATCCTCACCAACGTCAAGGAGGTGGCGAGCCCCTATACCTACCAGATGCACAGCGCGGCGCAGCAGGCGCTGCTGCCGTCGCTCGGGCTCGACAAGCTCTTCAGCGGCAACCAGTATGTCACCATTGCGATACCGCTGGCGATCCTCATGGCCATCCTCGTGTGGGTCGTGCTGGAAAAGACCCGCTTCGGCTATGAGCTCAAGGCGACCGGCTTCAACAAGCACGCCGCCAGATACTGCGGCATGGCCGAGCGGCGCAACACCGTGCTCACGCTTGCCATCGCGGGCGGCCTTGCGGCGCTCGGCGGCTCGCTGCTGTACCAGACCGGCTACGAGCAGTGGCAGTGCACGCACTCCTCCGTGCCGAACATGGGCTTCAACGGCATCTGCGCCGCGTTCCTCGGCGGCCTGAACCCGATCGGCGCGATCTTCTCGTCGTTCTTCATCCAGCACATCACCTCCGGCGGCGCGTATGTGGACAAGAGCCTCTACTGCTCGCAGATCTCGGATCTGATCACGGCGATCATCATCTATATGTGCGGCTTCGTGCTCTTCCTGAAAACGGCCATGAACAACGCCGCCGCCCGCCGCGAGGAGCGGCAGCGGCTGGCGGCCGGGTCTGCGGACAACGCACCGGAGACGGAGGCGGCCTCCGATCCGGAACGGGAGGCTGCATCCCCGCAAGCACCGGCTGATTCTGAGAAAGGGGGCGAGGCACAATGACCCTGCTGCTGCAATACACCCTCATCTTCGCCGCCGTTTTGATGCTCGTCGCGCTGGGCGGCTGCTTCTCGGAACACTCCGGCGTCATCAACCTCGGTCTCGAGGGCATCATGGTCATCGGCGCGCTCGGCGGCGCGCTCGTCATGCGCTACCTGCCGAGCGGTACGTCCGCCTTCGTGACGATCCTGCTCACGCTGCTGGGCAGCGTCACGCTCGGTGTGCTCTTTTCCACGCTGCTCGCCGTGGCGTGCATCAACTTCAAGGCGGATCAGACCATCGTCGGCACGGCGATGAATATGCTCAGCGTCGCCGCGGCGACCGTGATCGTCAAGGCGCTCAACACGGCCGTCAACCCCGACGATGTGTCCGCGACCATCCAGTACATCGAGCCGAGAAAGGCGTTCTCGTTCCAGATCGGCGCCTTTGAGGGCAACTGGTTCATGGTCATCGCGGTCATCGCGCTGATCGTGGCCTACATCACGCTCTATAAGACCCGCTTCGGCCTGCGCCTGATGGCCTGCGGCGAGCATCCGCAGGCGGCGGACTCCGTGGGCATCAATGTCTACAAGATGCGCTGGGCAGGCGTTCTGATCTCCGGCGTGCTCGGCGGCCTTGGCGGCATCTGCTACATCCTCGCCGGCGTCTCGGAGTGGAAGTTTGAAAACGGCGTCGCCGGCTTCGGCTTCCTCGCGCTCGCCGTCATGATCTTCGGCCAGTGGAAGCCGGGACGCATCGCGCTCGCGGCGCTGCTGTTCGGCCTGTTCCGCGCGCTGTCGAACGTGTACTTCGGCTTCGGCTTCCTCATGTCGCTGGGCATCCCCGGGTCGGTGTACAATATGCTGCCGTACATCATTTCCCTGCTCGTGCTCGCCTTCACGTCCAAGAGCTCCCGCGCCCCCAAGGCCGAGGGCATCCCGTACGACAAAGGCAGCCGCTGAGCACCCGCGCAAGCTTCCGCACCCCCGTCAAACAGGACGGGGGTGCTTTTTTGTGTGGGGTGCATAAAGCCGGCGCTTGGAATTTGGCACAAATGCAAAAAAGCGCAAAATTTGCAAAAGATGTTGACATTCTGTGTACACGAACGTATACTGAGCCTAATTGAACAAAGCATGATAGAGGCGCGGACGTCATCAGTACCCTCGCTCACCGGCAGGAAACCGGGAGGGGAAAGGGGCAGCCGCCGAAGGGTCCCGCAGGTTCCTGCCGCGGGATTGCCTGGGCCGTCGGAGAACATCCGCCGGACTGCCGCAATTTGCGGAGCGCTGTCATTGACCGAAGGTTTCAAGTGTCATGAACAGTATGCTCTGTTCATGACATTTTTTTATGGGAGGAATTTCGTTATGAATTCCAGACGCAAGCTTCTGGCTGTTTTGCTGCTCGTTGTGATGGCGGTCTCGCTTTTGAGCGTGTGTGCCTTCGCCGCCGACGGGGAGGACGCGGCCAAGTCCATCACCTGCACCACGTGCAGCGGCACCGGCGTCTCGCAGGGCACGGAGTGTGACGTCTGCGAGGGTACCGGCGTCATCACGTCCACCAGCCGCATGGCGTTCTCGTTCTGGGCGCTCGTGCCGCCGATCGTCGCCATCATCCTCGCGCTCATCACGAAGGAAGTTTACTCGTCGCTGTTTGTGGGCATCCTGCTCGGCGCACTGTTTTACTCCAACTTCAACCCGATCACCGGCCTTGACGCCATCATCAACGACGGCATGGTGCCCGCCGTTGCCGACAACGCCGGTATCATGCTCTTCCTTGTCATCCTCGGCGCCATGGTCGCGCTTATCAACCGCGCCGGCGGCTCCGCCGCCTTCGGCCGCTGGGCCGAGACCCACATCAAGACCCGCGTCGGCGCGATGCTCGCCACCTTTCTGCTCGGCGTGCTCATCTTCGTCGACGACTACTTCAACTGCCTGACCGTCGGCTCGGTCATGCTGCCCGTCACCGACCGGCACAAGATCTCCCGCGCCAAGCTCGCCTATCTCATCGACGCCACGGCCGCGCCCGTGTGCATGATCGCGCCGATCTCCTCCTGGGCGGCCGCCGTGTCCGGCGTCGTCGAGGACTACAACGGCTTTGACCTGTTCGTGCGCGCCATCCCCTACAATTTCTACTCGCTGCTCACGTTCGTGTTCATCATCGCGCTCATCCTCATGAAGTTCGATTACGGCCCGATGCGCCTGCACGAGATGAACGCCCGCTTCAAGGACGATCTCTACACCACCGGCGACCGCGCCGATGCCAACAGCGATGCCATTGAATGCAACCAGAACGGCCGCGTCATCGACCTGATCCTGCCCGTCGCCGTGCTGATCGTGACTTGCTTTGCCGGTCTGGTCTATGTCGGCGGTTACTGGGACGCTGCCGGTGATTACTACCACGACTTTGTCGGCGCTTTCGGCAACACCGACGCCTTCGCCGCGCTGCCCTGGGGCTCGCTGATCGCGCTCGTGTTCACGATCATCTACTTCCTGTGCCGCCGCCTCATCAGCTTCAAGGCCGCCATGGACTGCCTGCCGAAGGGCTTCATCAACATGGTCCCCGCCATCACGATCCTGACCTTCGCCACCTCGCTCAAGAACATGACCGGCCTGCTCGGCGGCAAGTACTTCGTCGCTTCCGTCATGAACTCCGCGGCCGGGTCGCTGTTCAGCTTCCTGCCGGCGATCATCTTCATCGTCGCCGGTGTGCTGAGCTTCTCCACCGGCACGAGCTGGGGCACGTTCGGCATCCTGCTGCCGATCGTCACCTACGTGTTCGACCCGGCGAGCGAGCTGTTCATCATCGGCGTGTCCGCGTGCCTGGCCGGCGCCGTGCTCGGCGACCACTGCTCGCCCATCTCCGACACGACCATCATGGCCTCTGCCGGTGCGATGTGCAACCACGTCAACCACGTGTCCACACAGCTGCCGTATGCCGGCACCGTCGGTATCATCTGCTTTGTCAACTACATTCTGGCGGGCTTCATCCAGAACGTTTACATCTGCCTCGCCATCGGTGTCGTGCTCGTGATCGCAACGCTGTTTGTCATCCGCGCCGTCACCGCCAAGAAGCCGGTCCCCGGCTTCGAGGACGTGGCCTGAGCGCCTGTTCGCCCATGCTTCTGACCCCCTGCCTCCGGTCAAACGGAGGCAGGGGTTTTGCTGCCTTTTTCGCGGTCATCAATCCGGAAAAAGGCTTGACCTTTGACAGACGGTGTGGTATAGTGAATCTACCTGTCAGTCGAGAGGTTCCCTTTTTATGCCCTTTCGGCTCATACAGGGAGGCAATCACGCTCCGACAGGGGCGAAATCAATAAGGAGGTGCCGAACAATATGGCTAAAGCAGGATCCCGTGTCAAGGTGACGCTCAGATGCGCAGAGTGCAAGCAGCGCAACTACAACACCATGAAGAACAAGAAGAACACTACCGAAAAGCTGGAACTGAGTAAGTATTGCCCCTTCTGCCGCAAGCACACCAAGCACGTTGAAACCAAATAAGGCTTTCGAAAGGACGGAATGATTCATGGCTGATAAGAAACCTGAAAAGAAAGAAACTTCCACCGAAGCCGTCAAGAAAGTCGATAAGAAACTCCCGTTTTTCAAGCGTATCGGCAAATGGTTTCGCGACATGAAGAGCGAGCTCAAAAAAGTCGTGTGGCCGACGCCGAAGCAGACGGCAAACAACACCGCGGTTTGCCTGGTGGTCATGTTCGTGTCCGCACTCGTGCTGTGGGGCTTCGATTCTCTGGCCGACCAGGGCGTGCAGCTTCTTCTGAAGCTGGGTGGGTAATATGTCTGAACTCGCAAAATGGTATGTCGTGCATACCTACTCCGGCTACGAAAACAGCGTGGCCGCAAACATCCTCAAGGCTGCGGAAAACCGCAGAATGCAGGATCTGATCCAGGAAGTCAACATCCCGATGGAGACAGTCAAGGAGATCACCGATTCCGGTGAGAAGACCGTCGAGCGCAAGGTCTTTCCGGGCTACGTGCTCGTGAAGATGGTGCTGACCGATGAGAGCTGGCATCTCGTGCACAATGTGCGCGGCGCCGCGGGCTTCGTCGGCTCCGACGGGAAGGCGATCCCCCTGACAGAACAGGAAATCTATGACCTCGGCGTCGAGCACCATGAAGTGGTGGTCGGCTATGAGCTCGGCGACTCCGTCAAGATCACCGACGGCCCGCTTGAGGGCTTCATCGGCACGGTGGACGAGCTTGAGCCCGATAAGGACCGTGTGCGCGTCGTTGTTTCCATGTTCGGCAGAGAGACGCCGGTCGACCTCGAGCTTGATCAGGTCGAAGCAATCAAGGATTAAAATCTTACAAGAAAGAGGTGCTTTCAAGTGGCACAGAAAATAGTTGGATACGTCAGATTCCAGGTTCCCGCCGGCAAGGCAACGCCGGCTCCCCCGGTCGGCCCCGCGCTTGGCCAGTACGGCATCAACATCGGCCAGTTCACCAAGGACTTCAACGAGCGCACCAAGGGCGACATGGGCATGATGATCCCGGTCGTCATCACCGTGTACTCCGACCGTAGCTTCTCCTTCATCACCAAGACGCCCCCGGCAGCTCTGCTCATCAAGAAGGCCTGCGGCATCGATCACGCCTCCGGCGTGCCCCAGAGAGATAAGGTCGCGACCATCAGCAAGGAAGATCTGCGCAAGATCGCAGAGCAGAAGATGCCCGATCTCAACTGCTCCAGCATCGAGTCTGCCATGAGCATGATCGCCGGCACTTGCCGCAGCATGGGCGTTCTGGTCGGCGAATAAGCCGTCAGATTCCGCTCCCTGATCGTGGGAGGATCATCCATCCGACGAACCACTTTATTAGGAGGAAACTGAATTGTTCAGAGGTAAAAATTATAAAGAGAGCGCTAAGCTCATTGATAAGCAGGCTCAGTACGAGCCGCAGGAAGCCTTCGAGCTCATCACCAAGACCGCTAAGGCCAAGTTCGACGAGACCGTCGAGCTGCACGTGAAGCTGGGCGTTGACTCCCGTCACGCCGACCAGCAGGTCCGCGGCGCCATCGTCCTGCCCCACGGCACCGGCAAAACGACCCGCGTGCTCGTCTTCTGCAAGGAAGAGCAGGTCCAGGAGGCGCTGGACGCCGGTGCGGATTACGCCGGCGGTCAGGATCTCGTGGCCAAGATCCAGGGTGAGAACTGGTTCGAGTTCGACACCGTCATCGCCTCTCCCAACATGATGGGCGTTGTCGGCCGTCTCGGTAAGGTGCTCGGCCCCAAGGGTCTCATGCCGTCCCCGAAGGCCGGCACGGTCACGCCGAACATTGCCAACGCCATCAAGGAAGCCAAAGCCGGTAAGATCGAGTACCGTCTCGATAAGACCAACATCATCCACTGCCCGATCGGCAAGGTCAGCTTTGGCGCTGAGAAGCTCACCGAGAACTATGACGCGCTCATCGGCGCGATCATCAAGGCCAAGCCGGCCGCCTCGAAGGGCCAGTATATCAAGTCCTGCGTCACGGCGTCCACCATGGGCCCCGGCATCAAGATCGTCACGAAGATCTGATCGCCAGATAGGAAACCACCCCGCCATCGGCGGGGTGGTTTTGCGTCCGGCGTAAGCGCCGAGTCACACACTGCGGTCGATCTGTGCAGGGCGGCGGGGTTTACAAGCGGCGGCAAATGGCGTATCCTGTTGCTGAGCCGCGCAGCCCGATGCCGGGCATCGGCCGGGGCGCGGCGCAAAAGGAGGTTTTCCCATGCATAACGAACGTTATTCCATCCTCTACAGCAGCGCCACCGGAAACACCCGCCTGCTTGCGGACACGATCCGCGCGGCGCTCCCGCCGGAGCTGTGCGACGCATTCGGCGCGGTGGGGGAGACGGCTGCGGAGTCGGAGCTGCTCTACGTCGGCTTCTGGACGGACAAGGGCAACGCGGATGCGGACACGCTGGCGCTGCTGCGGACACTGAAAAATAAGCGGCTTTTCCTCTTCGGTACGGCGGGGTTCGGCATCGACACCGCGTACTTTGACGCGATCCTCGCGCGCGTTCAGGCTGTGCCGGACGGCAGCAACACCGTCATCGGCACGTATATGTGTCAGGGCAAGATGCCGCCGTCGGTGCGTGCACGCTATGAGGCGATGCGCGCCCTGCCGGCGCCGCCGGAGAATCTGGACGCGATGATCGAGAACTTCGACCGCGCGCGCTCGCACCCCGATGCGGACGATCTTGACCGCCTGCGGGCGGCGGTGCTGCGCGCGTGACCCGCGCGGGAAACGGAGGGATCGGTATGTGGTTCGTATTTGCCCTGCTCTCGGCCGTGTTTGCGGCGCTGACGTCCATTCTGGCCAAGGTGGGCATCGAGGGCGTGAACTCCAACCTTGCGACCGCCATCCGCACGGTGGTCGTGTTGGTGATGGCGTGGGGCATGGTGTTCGTGACCAACACGCAGGGCGGACTTACGGACATCAGCAGGAAGAGCTGGCTGTTTCTGATCCTCTCGGGTCTGGCGACGGGCGCATCGTGGCTGTGCTATTACCGCGCGCTGCAGATCGGGGAGGCGTCGAAGGTCGTGCCGATCGATAAGCTCAGCGTGGTCATCACGCTCGTGCTGGCGTTCGTGTTCCTGCATGAGCGCTTCACGCCCAAGTCCCTGATCGGCTGCCTGCTCATCGGCGCGGGGACACTGCTGATGGTTTTGTGATATCGGATAAAAACGGCCGCCGGCCTGCGGAATGCTCCGCAGACCGGCGGCTGATGCTGTCAAAAAGTATTACTTTTTGACAAAGGAGTTTGCAGTCTGCTGCGCGCATAATTTGTGCGCCGCCGGCGCACAAATTCCACACTTGCAGCCTGAGAAGTATTTTCATCGCCGCACATGTCGCCGAAGAAAATGATCGGATTTTCTTTGCGCCCGCGGGCGCAAAGGCTACGAGGTTCGTTGACAAGCTGGATTGCCGGCCCGCGGAATGCTCCGCAGGCCGGCGGTTTTCTGTTTTGGGCGCTTATGAGGTCTCGGTGTTTTTGTGCGTGAACTCATTTGCGATGGCAAAGCCGAGAAACAGCACCATCCCGGCGATCTGAATCGGGGCGAGCGGCTCGCTGAGCAGCAGCACCGATATGAGCACCGACACGATGGGGTCGAGATAGCTCAGCAGCGACGATTCCTGCCCCGGCAGCGTGCGGATGGCGGAGAAATACATGCAGTACGTCAGCCCGGTGTGCACGAAGCCGACGATGAGCAGGTTGACCCAGCCGGTCGCAGACAGCACCTCCGGGTGAAAGCCCGACGTGAGCGCGACATACGGCGCGAGCACCAGAATGGCCGCGAGAAACTGCACGAACGTGCGCTCGAGCGCCGGAACGCCGGTGATATACTTGTTGAGCAGGATGACGGCGGCATAAAACACCGCGGCGCTCACGCCGAAGCAGATGCCGCGCACGTCCGACGCGCCGCCATGCACGCTGCCGGAGCCGATGATGAGTGCGACGCCGAGCGTGGACATGAGAAAGCAGAGCACCTGCGTGCGCGTCATTTTCTCGTGAAACAGCAGCGGGCACAGCGCCGTGACGATCACGGGTGCGAGATAGTAGCTGAGCGTGGCCAGCGAAATGGTCGTGTATTGATACGCCTCGAACAGCAGCATCCAGTTGATGCCCATGGCCGCGCCCGAGGCCAGCAGCAGCCAGAGCGACTTTTTGATTTCGCTCAGGCACAGCCGTCTGCGCGTGACGAGAAAAGACAGCAGCAGAAACACGGCTGCGAGCCCCGCGCGGCAGAGCGCAAGCTCGGCCGACGTGATCTCGATCCGGCGCACGAACAGGCCGATCGTGCCGAACACGGTCATGGACACGATCAGGCCCAGCCGCGCGCGGGCGGTCGCAGAAGGAGTGGCGGATGTTTTCATAAGTGCCTCCGTGGGAAAAACTGAGCACAAGTTTAGCGGAAAAACCCGCCCGCGTCAATGCCTTGCGCGCGCAAATGCTTGACGCGCAGCGCAAATACGGTAAAATAAAGGTGTACGAAGCAAACACCGGGGTGCTGCGCCCCTTGCACCCCATGTTCAGGAAAGGAGCGATACCTGTGGAGATGAAATTGGCCTATGATACACCGGAGACCATCCGGGAACTGTTCACGGAATACACGCGGATGCTGGTGGAAAACGAGCCGGCGTTCCAGACCTATCTCGACCTGCAGGATTATGCGGCGGAGCTGGCCGACCTCACGAAAAAGTACGGCCTGCCGCACGGGCGGCTCTACATTGCCTGGTGCGATGATCAGCCGGTCGGGTGCATCGGCCTGCGGCGGCTGGATGACGAGACCTGCGAGCTCAAGCGGCTGTATGTGCGCCCGGCGTACCGCGGGCAGGGCATCGCGGGACAGATGATGCAGCGCATTCTGTCCGACGCGCGCGCCATCGGCTACACCGCCATGCAGCTTGATACCGAGCCGTTTTTGCGCAGCGCGCTCAAGATGTACCGCGGACTCGGCTTTTACGACATCCCGCGCTACACCGACAGCCCGCTCGACACGACGATCTTTCTGCGGCTGGAGCTTTGAATTTACAAAAAATTGACGCGCTGCCCGCTTGTCCGGCGGCGCGCCGCGTGGTAAACTACGCGCAGAAGCATGAAAAAGGAGAGCGGAGCGTATGATCGATTTTAACGCCAAAAAGGGTTTCCTGTGCGACATGGACGGTGTCATCTACCACGGCAATCACATCCTGCCCGGCGCGGCGGAGTTTATCCACTGGCTGCAGGACGAGCACAAGGAATACCTGTTTTTGACCAACAACAGCGGCATGACCCCGCGCGAGCTGTGCCAGAAGCTTCAGCGCATGGGACTCGATGTGCCGGAGGAGCATTTTTACACCAGCGCACTGGCCACGGCGGCCTTTCTGGCCGATCAGGCGCCCGGCTGCTCGGTGTATGCCCTCGGCGAGGCGGGGCTGCTCAACGCGCTCTATGACCGCGGCATCACCATGAACGACGTCAATCCCGACTATGTCGTCATCGGCGAGGCACGGGCGTATTCGCTCGACACACTCACGAAGGCGACGAATCTCGTGCTCGCGGGCGCGAAGCTCATCGGCGCGAATTCCGACACCTGTGGCCCGACGGACGAGGGCATCGCCCCCGCGTGCCGCGCGCTCACCGCGCCCGTGGAGATCGCCACCGGCAAGCAGGCATATTTCTGCGGCAAGCCGAACCCGCTCATGATGCGCACCGGCCTGCGCATTCTCGGCTGCCATTCCGGCGAGGCCGTCATGATCGGCGACCGCATGGACACCGATGTTATCTCCGGCATGGAGAGCGGCATGTCCACCGTGCTCGTGCTCAGCGGCGTGTCCACGCGCGCGACGCTCGACGAGTTTGCTTACCGGCCGAGCATGGTGCTCGACGGTGTGGGCGATATCCCGCGGCTGGCGCAGCAGGCGTAAAGAAAACAGATCTCCCGGAGCCTCTGGCTCCGGGAGATCTGCATCCGGTAAAAAATCGGGACGGTTTTCGGCTCGCTGCGCGTGCTCACGTCTCCAGCTCACCGGCGGTGCGCGTCACGTCGTGGATCCATTTGCCGGAGCGCAGGCGCGGGATGACCAAAAACAGCTGCACGATCACGTCAATGGACATGAGCGGGTACACATACCGGATGTCGAGCTTCCACACGAGCGCCGTGAGCGCCGCCAGCGGCAGGCACACCGCATACAGCGGCCCGACGTCGCACAGCATCGCATAGCGCACGTCGCCGCCGCCGCGCAGCACGCCGACGATGTTCGTCAGGCTCACGCTCGACACCGGCTGCACGAGCATCAGCACGCCCATCATATACATGGCGACGTCGCACGCCGCGCCCTCCATGTGCATCAGCGGCAGGATGTACGGCCGCAGCAGCACGTTGCGCACGAGCGCGATGATGCCCATGCACACGAGGCCGACGACGAGCGCCAGAGCGTCGAGCACCCAGGCCTTGCGCTGCACCTGGTCGCGGTTGCCGCGGCCGATCTCCCGCCCGATGAGCACCGCCGCCGCGCCGCCCGCGGCGAACGACGCCGGGGTGAGCATGCGCTGCAGGTTTCCGGCGATGGTGTAGGCCGAGAGGATGGGGGCGTTGTCAGCCATGTGTCCCATGATGACCGTGTAGAGCGAAAACGCGAGCGACCACAGGCACTCGTTGCACACGACGGGCAGGGCGTACTTGGCAAAGTCCTTTGCGATCACGCGGCCGGGGTGCAGCAGCGCGCGCGGCATGAGCGGCAGCCGGCGGCTGAACCGGGCATACACGCACAGCACCGCGACCTCGAACGCGCGGCTGATGAGCGTGGCAATGGCTGCGCCCGCGCAGCCGAGCATGGGCGCGCCGAGCTTGCCGTAGATAAGCACCCAGTTGAGGAAGATGTTCAGCGCGCCGGATACGGTGAGCAGCACCGCGCCGAGGCGGGGATTTTCCGTGCTGCGCTGGGCGGCGATGTACACGCCGCTGATGGCGGAGAAGAAATACGAAAAGCCGACGTAGCGTGTATACGCCGCGCCGGGCGCGATGAGGTCGGCGTTATTGGTGAGCACGCGCATGATCTGCTCCGGGATGCAGAATGCCGTCACGGCGAGCAAGCCCGAGATCGTCGTGGAAACAAAGAGCGCGATGCCCATGACGCGGTTGATGGCCTCCTGATCGCCGCGGCCGTGGTATTGCGCCACGAGCACGCTCATGCCGCTCTGCACGCCGAAGATCATCAGCTGCATGACGTAAAACGGACTGTTGGCCATCGTCACGGCGGCGAGCGCCGTCTCGCCGAGCACGCCGACCATGAACGTGTCGGCCATGGACATGGAAAACGTCACGAAGTTTTGCAGGATCATCGGGAGCATGAGCAGAATCGCGTCCCGGATGAAGTCTTTTTCCTCTCGAATGAGCCGCATACGGCAGCCTCCTTTGCGAACAGCTCGACTATGATACCATAATCTGCACAGGTGTGCAACTGTGTGCCGCAAACCGTTGACACCCGCCGCCGTTTGCGCTAAAATAACGCTGCTGTACCCTTGCGGTGCAGCCCGGCGGCGCGCGTCAGCGTCGGCCGAAAACGGATATGCGCCAGTAGCTCAGTTGGATAGAGCGTCCGCCTCCTAAGCGGAAGGTCGGGGATTCGAGTTCCTTCTGGCGCGCCATGTGAGACCCCGCCGCAAGCCTGAACACAAGGCTTGCGGTGGGGTCATTTTTTGCTTACCTGATCGTTGCACCGCGGGGCAGCAGCACGTCTGTCGTGCGCAACGGCACAAATCCAAGTTCCGCACCGGAGCGGCTCGGATTGCTCATTATTTCCATCTCTCTTGACAATCGTCCGCACAAATGCTATTATAGTCCGTGCAAATACTATCTGGAGGAACCGTATGCAGCATAGTCCAAGAAAGTTCTGGGAAGTCTGGGGGCGCTCGGACGCGCTCTACAACCGCTGGGCCGCCGCGCACGGCGTGAACAACTACCGCCTGTTCGTGCTCTACGTGCTCGATAACCACCCCGGCGCCACGCAAAAGACCATCGCTGACCACGCGGGCCTGCCCAAGCAGACCGTCAACACCGTCGTGCGTGCGCTGCGCGACGAGGGCTACGTCACGCTCAGCCCCGCCAGCGGCGACCGGCGCGAGAAGAACGCTTCCCTCACGCCCGCCGGACAGACCTACGCCCGGGCGCTGCTCGAGCCGCTCTATGCGCTCGAGGACGCCGTCTTTGCCCGCATGGGTGATGCGCGCGTGCAGGAGATGATGGATGCGATCGCGCTGTTTAACATGATCTTTGAAAAGGAAACGGAAATGATCAAATGAAGACAACTCGGCATGACTCTTTTGCGGCCTATGTGCTCCCGTCCGTGCTTGCGTTTGCGCTCTCGGGCCTGTACACGATCGTGGACGGGTTTTTCATCGGCCAATCGCTCGGCGACCTCGGTCTCGCTGCCATCACGCTTGCCTATCCGGCAGCGGCGCTGCTGCAGGCCGTCGGCACGGGCATCGGCCTCGCCGGTGCGATCCGCTGCACCATTTTGCAGGCGCGCGGGGAGGAGCAGACGCCGCGCACGTGCTTTTCCGGCACGGTGCTGCTGCTGCTCGCGACGAGCGCGGCGTTTGCGGCGGTGCTGCTCGGGCTGCCCGGCCCGGTGCTGACGGTGCTCGGCGCGCAGGACGAGGCGCGCCCTCTGGCCGCGGAATACATCCGCGTGATCGCCTATGGCACGGCCTTTCAGATCCTTGCCACCGGCCTCGTGCCCTTCATCCGCAACCTCGGCGGCTCGGCGTTCGCCATGGTCGCGATGGGCACGGGCTTTGTGACCAACATCGCGCTCGACTACCTGTTCGTGTGGGAGTTTCACTGGGGCATGGCCGGCGGCGCGTGGGCGACCGTCATCGGACAGGCGGCGACGATGCTGCTTGCAATCGGCTATCTGGTGCGGCGGCGCGTGGGCTTCGTGCCGCCGAAGGCGGGCGAGGTGCTGCCGCTGTGGGGCGCACTGCTGAAGGTCGCGGCCGCGCCGATCGGGCTGACGTTCTCGCCGAACATCACGCTCATGGTCATGAACCACTTCCTGCTGCGCTACGGCGGGGCGCTGGCGATCGCGGTCTACGGCTGCATCGACTATGTGCTGTCGACGATCTACATGCTGCTGCAGGGCGTCGGCGACGGCAGCCAGCCGCTCATCAGCCGGGCCTACGGCGCGGGCGACTTCGGTGAGCTGCGCCGCACCGGCGCGCGCGCTTACCGCGCGGCCTTCGGCATCACGGCGGTGTGCATTGCCGCGCTCTTTCTCACGCGCAGTGTCATCGGCGTGCTCTTCGGCGCGTCTGCGGAGGCGAACGCCGGCGTCACCGCCCGGCTGCCGCTGTTTCTGGCGACGCTGCCGCTGCTGGCATACACGCGTGTGACGATCGCATATTTCTACGCGACGGAAAAAACCGCACTGTCGTATGTGCTCGTGTTTTCCGAGCCGGTGCTGACGTTTGCCGTGCTGCTCATTCTGCCGCAGCTGCTCAAGCTCACCGGCGTGTGGCTGGCGATCCCGGCGGCACAGGCGCTCACGTTCTGCATCGCCGTGCCCGCGCGGCGGCGCACGCAGCGCGCAAGAGAGCTTCCGGCGTGAGCCGCAAACGGAAAACCTGCCTGCACAGAAAAGCAGCGCCCATTGCATTCGCAATGGGCGCTGCCGCTTTTTGGGGTGATTTTCTGTGTCTTGCTCAGGCCTGCATGTCGCCGCGGTAGAGCATGCGCACGATCTGGCCGCGCGTGCATGCGTCGTCCGGGCTGAAGGTGGTGGCGCTCGTGCCGGCGGTCACGCCGTTGGCTGCCGCCCATGCAACAGCATTGGCGTAGTAGGCGTCTGCCGCCACATCCGCGAAGCTCACCGTGTCGCTCACGGCCGGTGCGCCGGCTGCGTTATACAGCAGCGTGACGGCCTGTGCGCGCGTGCACGTGTCGTTCGGGCTGAAGGTGGTGGCGCTCGTGCCGGAGGTCACGCCGTTTGCCACTGCCCACTTCACCGCGTCGGCATAGTAGGCATCCGCGGCCACATCCGTGAACGGAAGCGCCGTGCCAGACACATCCGGCTCACCGGCCAGACGGTACAGGAAGGTGACGATCTCGGCGCGGGTGCAGGTGTTGGCGGGGGCAAAGGTGGTCTCGGTCACGCCGGCCGTGATCTGCGGGTTGCCGAAGTAGGCCCACTCCACGGCATCGTAGAGCTCGGTGTCTGCGGGGACGTCCGTGAACGGAGGCGCCGGGACGGCCGGGATCTCATCAACGGGGATCTCCGCGCTGACGGAAGCGTTTTCGAGCGTGATCTGGTAGTCCTGGCTGTAGTTGGTCTTGCCCGGCTCATAGGTGTAGATCACGAGTGCGAGCTTGTGGCCTTCCTTGACGGTGTAGAGGTTCGGCTGCAGGTAGATGGTGTAGTCGTGGTTCTCACCGACCTTGAGGGCGACCTTCGTGCCGGCGGAGGCGGAGTCATAGCCGGCGCCGGGGTTGCAGAGGTCCATCCAGCCGCGCGCAATGATCTTGTAGCTGACGTCGGTGGCGTTGAGCTCGGCGTAGTCGTAGTTGTTCAGGCCGCCGCCCATCCACGCGCCGCCGGCGGTGAGGGTCTTGGGCACATAGCTGCCCTGCGTGTTGTAGGCCGGGAACGTCGTGCCCTCGGGCGCGATGTCGACGAGCATGGCGCTGACCATGAGCGCGTCGCGGTCGATCAGATCGGCGCCGTCCGGCAGGGACACGGTCACAGCGCCGTCAGCGCTCGCCGCGCCGACGTAGTTGTCGTGGTCAAGGGCGTTCGTCTCTTCGCCGACATAGTTGTCGTGGTCGACGGTGCCGCGCGGGCTGCTCGTCTCCGGCGCGTCATAGTTGTCGGCGCTGGCGGTGAAGCTCACGGCCACGCTGCCCTTGATGACGGTGTCGGCGTCGACATCCATGGTGTACATGGCGCTCACGTCGGTGGAGCCGGCGGTCAGCGCGTCACGCCAGTTTCTGCGGTTGATGCCCTGCGTGGCGTAGTCGCTGTTGATGGTGGTCGTGCCGGTATCGTCGGCATTGGACATGACGATGCTCTCGTCGGTCGTCCAGCTGTCATAGGTGTTCCAGACGGAGGCGTCGACGTTGCTCTGCGCGGTGACGGCGGCCATGTTCTCGGCGCCGTTTTCCACGCCGCACAGGTAGTGGCTGAACCAGCGATTGAGGACGTTGTTGTAGCTCTCGCCGTCAATGTAGAACTCGAGGTTGCCGGCGGGGTAGCTCGGGGTCAGGTGCGCGTCCTGATGCAGCAGAAGCTTGACGTTCACGCCGGCCTTCTGATAGGCCTGATACATGAGGTCGAATTCCTTCGTGCGCACGTTGTCGTCGTTGAGACCGTGCACGATCAGCGCCGGGCACTTGATGTTTTCCGCGTCAAGCGTGTAGTCGCGGGTCGCCCAGTGCTCGGAGTAGTCGCCGTTGCTCTTGAGCTGATCCTGCTGGATCTGGTACATGTAGTTGCCGTACTTTTCGGCGATGGTCGCGTAGTCGTCCGGATCGAGGTAGCGGCCGTTGCAGTACCAGCCGAGCCGCTCGGAGTAGTTGACGAGGCTGTTGGTGGAGATGCCCTGAGAGTTGGTGTACTCATACCAGCTCGCGATGCCGGCGACGGGGACGATGGTCTCAAGGCCGGCGACGCCGGTCGTTGCCAGACCGAACTGCGTCGTGCCGGCGTAGGAGCGGCCGGTCATGCCGACCTTGCCGCTCGACCAGTCGGCCGAGATGGCGACGTTGCTGGTCTTGTCGGTGTAGGCCACGCGGTCGCCGTGCAGCCATTCGATCACGCACTTGAACGCATCGATCTCCAGATCGGTGCCGCAGGTCTCAAAGCCGTCGGAGCCCTTCGTGCCCAGACCGCCGCACTCGACCACGGCAAAGCCGCGCACAAGATAGTAGTCATACCAGTTGAGGTCCTCGTAGTCGTACATCCATTCGGACGGGTTCCAGTAGTACCAGTCGGCGCTGTTGGCATTGGCGGCAGCCTCAGCGGTCGTGGCGGTGCCGGCGGGCACGCGCTTGTCCGGCTGGCTGTAGAGCTTGGAGATGTCATAGCCCTCGCTGCCGAGGTTCTCGCCGGGGTTCATGCTCTCGTTGCAGCCGGTGATGTACGGGCGCGCCTCGTAGATGGTGGCCGCCTTGTAGTTGCCCTCCATCGCTGCGCGCGGGATCTGCACGAGCGCCTTGACGAGGTCGAGCTTGCCGTCATCATCGGTGTCGTAGTTGGTCTCGACATAGACGCAGTAGCGGATGATGTCGCTCTCGTCGTTGCTGTAGCCCTCCGTGACCTCGCCGGTCGTGTAGGGGAAGATGGGCTGTGCCATACCGTTCATGTACAGCGGCTGCAGCTTGTCGGCGTGCAGCGCGTCATACATCTGGTCGGCGACCGCCTTCATCTGACGGTAAGCCGCGAGCGTGCAGGGCGCGTCGGCGTCGGTGTCCGCGTCGATCATGCCCATGCTGCGGGCCTGAGCCAGATAGTCATCCGGGAACGAGCCGAGCTGCTGCTCGGTCATGCCCGTCCACAGCAGCAGTGCACGCACTGCGTCCGCTACGGTCAGTTCCGTGTTTTCGCCTGCGCCGTCGGGGACGAGCGCAGTGCCGTTGATGTCTGCCAGATCGGCATACGTCACGGCGGGTGCGCTGCTGCTGTCGTTCACGGCGAGCGCCGTGCCGGGCAGAAGCGACAGCACCATGACCAGCGTCAGCAGCAGAGTCAAGATTCTCCTCTTCATGATAAGCCTTCTTTCTGTATGAGGTTGGATTCTTCACCGCCGGAGCAGCGGGAGTGCGCCGCAGACGGAAAAAATCTTATGTGCAGTTTACGTCTGAAATGTAAATTTTTCAATTGACAAAGCACACAAGGTTTTTGATGAATTTAATTTCATTATTCGTCGTATTATTAGCATATTCATACATGAATTATTTTTGATACGGTTATATGCGCTTGTTATAGGTCTGAAGACCCATATATTCCAGCATTTTTCCAGCCCGCAGGCAATTGAGGAGAAACGGCGCACATTAGTATTTATTCATTCAATTTTTTGTTTTATTCGCACGCAGGCACTTGACAGATACCCACCGGGGGTATATATTTGAAAATACCCCGGAGGGGTATATGGGAAACAATGAGGTACTGACATATGGACGATGAGAAAAAAACCTGCTGCTGCGGCTGTTCGCAGCGCAAGAAGGAGCGCACGCCGGAGGAATACAAACGGCTCATCCACCGGCTCAACCGCATCGAGGGCCAGATCCGCGGCATCCGCGGCATGGTCGAGAACGACGCCTACTGCCCGGACATTCTCGTGCAGTCGGCGGCGGCGGGTGCGGCGCTCAATGCATTCAATAAGGAGCTGCTGGCCAGCCACATCCGCACCTGCGTCGTCGAGGACATCCGCGGCGGTAAGGATGAGGTGATCGACGAGCTGGTGGCGACGCTGCAAAAGCTCATGAAATGAGCATTCCCGAAGGAGGGACGATCTTGAAACAATTTGATGTCACCGGTATGAGCTGTGCCGCCTGCTCGGCGCGCGTGGAAAAGGCGGTGTCGCACGTGCCGGGCGTGACGGCGTGCGCGGTCAGCCTGCTGACCAATTCCATGGGCGTGGAGGGCACGGCGCCGGATCAGGCGATCATCGACGCGGTGCAGGCTGCGGGCTACGGCGCGTCCGTTCAGGGCGGGCAGACGCCCTCCGCGCCCGACGGCGACGCGCTCGCCGACCACGAGACGCCGAGACTGCGGCGCAGGCTCTGCTGGTCGCTGGGCTTTCTGCTCATCCTGATGTATTTTTCTATGGGGCACATGATGTGGGGCTGGCCGCTGCCGGGCTTTTATGACGGCAACCACGTCGCCATGGGCCTGACGCAGCTGCTGCTGACGGTGATCATCATGGTCATCAACCAGAAGTTTTTCATCAGCGGCTACAAGGCGCTCTGGCACCGCGCGCCGAACATGGACACGCTCGTGGCGCTCGGCGCGACGGCGGCGTTTGTCTACAGCACGTATGCGCTCTTTGCCATGACGGGCGCGCAGGTGCGCGGCGATGCGCAGGCCGTCATGGGCTATATGCATGATTTTTACTTTGAGTCCGCCGCCATGATCCTCACGCTCATCACGGTCGGCAAGACGCTCGAGGCGCGCGCCAAGGGCAAGACGACCGACGCGCTGCGCAGCCTCCTGCAGCTCGCGCCCAAGACCGCGACCGTGGAGCGCGGCGGCGCGGAGCTGACCGTGCCGATCGAGCAGGTGCGCCTGGGCGACGTGTTTCTCGTGCGGCCGGGGGAGCGCATCCCGGTCGACGGTGTGGTGCTCGACGGCACGAGCGCGGTCAACGAGGCGGCGCTCACCGGCGAGAGCATCCCGGCCGACAAAGCACCGGGCGCAGCCGTGTCGGCCGCGACGGTGAACCAGTCCGGCTTTCTCAAGTGCCGCGCCACGCGCGTCGGCGAGGACACGACCCTCGCGCAGATCATCCGCATGGTGCGCGACGCGGCGGCGACGAAAGCGCCGATCGCCAAGATCGCCGACAAGGTGTCCGGCGTGTTCGTGCCGGCGGTCATGGGCGCCGCGTTCGTGACGTTTCTCGTCTGGCTGCTGCTCGGGCGCAGCGTGGGCTACGCGCTCGCGCGCGGCATCTCGGTGCTGGTCATCAGCTGCCCGTGCGCGCTCGGCCTCGCCACGCCGGTGGCGATCATGGTCGGCAGCGGCGTGGGCGCGAAAAACGGCGTCCTGTTCAAGACGGCGGCCTCCCTTGAGGAGACCGGCCGCATCCAGATCGTCGCGCTCGACAAGACCGGCACCGTCACCTCCGGCGAGCCCACGGTGACGGACATCTGCCCCGTTCCGGGCGTGACCGAGGCGGAGCTGCTGGGCGCGGCCTGCGCGCTCGAGCAAAAGAGCGAGCACCCGCTGGCCAAGGCCGTGCTGCGCCGCGCGCAGGCGGACGGGCTGACCGCCGCCGAGGTGACGGCGTTTCAGGCGCTGCCGGGCAGCGGGCTTCAGGCCATGCTCGACGGGCAGAAGCTTTGCGGCGGCAATGCGGACTTCATCCGCACCGCGGCGGCGCTCCCCGACGTCGTTTCGGTGCGCGCAGAGCAGCTTGCGGAGGAGGGCAAGACACCGCTCTTTTTCGCGCGCGGCGGTAAGCTTCTCGGCGTCATCGCCGTTGCGGACGTGCTCAAGCCCGACAGTCCGCAGGCCATCCGCGCGCTGCAGAACATGGGCATCCGCGTCGTCATGCTCACGGGCGACAACGCGCGCACGGCCAAGGCCATCGGCGCGCAGGCCGGTGTGGACGAGGTGATCGCGGGCGTGCTGCCCGACGGCAAGGAGCGCGAGATCCGCCGCCTGAGCGCGCGCGGCAAGGTCGCCATGGTCGGCGACGGCATCAATGACGCACCGGCGCTCACGCGCGCGGACGTCGGCATCGCCATCGGCGCGGGCACGGACGTGGCCATCGACGCGGCCGACGTCGTGCTCGTCAACAGCCGCCTGAGCGATGTTCCGGCGGCCATCCGGCTCAGCCGCGCGACGCTGCGCAACATCCACGAGAACCTGTTCTGGGCGTTTTTCTACAACACCATCGGCATCCCCGTCGCGGCGGGCGTGTTCGTTCCGCTCGGCCTGACGCTCAGCCCCATGCTCGGCGCGGCGGCCATGAGCCTGTCGAGCTTCTGCGTGGTCACGAACGCCCTGCGCCTGAACCTGTTTGACCTGCACGATGCACGTCGTGATCACAAACGTGCAAGCCATCTCAAAGAAGTACCGGAAATCAAGGAGGAAACCACCATGAAAAAGACCATTTCAATCGAAGGCATGATGTGCACTCACTGCGAGGCGACCGTGAAGAAGGCGCTTGAGGCGCTGCCGGAAGTCGCGGAGGCCGTCGTCAGCCACACGGCGGGCACCGCCGTCGTGACGCTCAGCGCCCCGGTGGACGACGCCGCGCTCAAGGCCGCGGTCGAGGCCAAGGACTACACCGTCACCGGCATCGCGTAAGCGCATCAAAGCACGGCAAAGGCGTCCCCGAAAGGGGACGCCTTTGCTGTCTCTTGTTCACTTTTTGTGCGCGTCGATTTTCTGCGCGAACAGCCCGTGCCGCGTGCAGTACCACAGCAGCGTGCCGTGCGCGAAGTACGGCAGGCGCGTCTGCGCGTCCCATTCGGGGTAGAGGCGGCGCAGCACGAGCGTGTCCTCGTCGACCAGCGCCGCAAATGACAGGTAGTGCTCCCGCTGCATGGGGTGACTGGATGTGAGATACCACGCGCCGTCGCTCAGCTCCGCCGTCAGGCGGTGGGCCTCATCCGGCGCCTGCGGTGTCAGGGCCTGCAGCGTCTGGCCGCAGCAGGTCACGTCCGCCGCGTCGCTCAGCAGCACCAGATTGCCGCAGTGCGGGCAGACGCAGACGCGCACGCGCTTCATGTTTCCGTTTGACAAATCGTTTTCCTCCAAATCGCCCCGGAGCAGCGCCTCGGCGCTCGTGCCCAGAGCCTGTGACAGTCGCGGAAGGAGAGAAATGTCCGGCGCGCCGCAGCCGCGCTCCCATTTGGAGACGGCCTTGTCGCTCACGCCGATCGCGTCGGCGAGCTGCCGCTGTGTCAGGTGTTTTTGCTGCCGCAGGGTGCGGATGAGCGCCCCGGTACGTGTCTGATCCATGGTTTGCACCTCCCGTGCGGTTCTATCATAGGGAATCTCTGCCGCATATGCAACCGACGCTCCGTAGAGTCATTCAGCTTGTCAAAAACCTCGTAGCCTTTCGCCGTCGGCGCGGTGTCAGCGCAGCGCCTGCAGCGCGCCGTCGATGCGGCTGAGGAGCATGTCCGGCTTCGTGCCGCGCCATACATGGATCCGGTGCAGCAGCCGGAGCGTTTCCGGCTCGCCCTTGACCAGACGGTTCGCGCCGCCCTCGGTCGTGACCGTGACCTGAACGCCCAGCGCCTGCAGCACGCGCTCCGACAGCTCGGAATACGCGCCGTTGGGATAGGTGAACACGGGCAGCGGCGTGCCCGGCAGCCCGGCAAGCTGCTCTTGCGCGCGCGTGTAATCCTGCGTCAGCGCGGCGATGTAGTCGGACTCGGCTTCGCCGGGCATTTGCAGCACGCCGCGGCGGCAGCCCGCTCCGTCGACGGCGGCGACCTGGTGCATATCATAGGAGTGGGTCGTGACCGTCAGGACGCCGCGCGCGATCCACGGACGCGCATCCTCGAGCGAGAAGTGCGGCGTGATCGGGATATCGGTGTCCTTGTAGGTCTTGTGACCGATGGAGACGCCGATCACGGCGATGTTGGCGCAAAAGCCGTATTTTTCGAGCAGCGGCGCCGCCAGATCCAGATTGTTCTGATAGCCGTCGTCTATGCTGATGAGCAGGGGCTTTTCCGGCAGCTTGCCGTCGCCGTTTACAAATTCGATCAGATCGGCATAGCCGACGGACGTATAGCCCGCGTCCCGCAGGGCGCTGAGCTGACGCGCAAACTCGGGTGCCGGCGTGTACAGGGAGCCGGTGTCCGCTTCATCTTCAGTGAAGGCGTGGTACATGAGGATCGCGACATCGGCGGTTTCGGTGCGCGGGGCACAGGCCATTACAAGGATGGCCAGCAGCACGCAGAGCCCCAGCAGGGCGGCAAGCGCGGCGGCGGCCCGTTTTCTTATCGACATGGCAGACTCCTTGCAGTGTTATGAAAGACAGACATCCGCGCCCGCCTTTCCAAAAGCTGCATGTATTATACCATGCGGCACGCCGCGCCGCAAGGCACAGGCGCCTTACGCGCCGTCGGGTGCCCGGCGCACAAAAAAATAACCGGACCACCAATGGTGATCCGGTTATTGGCACGCCGTGAGGGATTCGAACCCCCGGCCTTCTGGTCCGTAGCCAGACGCTCTATCCAGCTGAGCTAACGGCGCTTAGTGCGCTCCTAACGCGCCTAAGTATAATAGCATAGCTCTGCCGGAATTGCAAGCACTTTTTCAAAAATATTTTCTTCTTCGCGTTTTTACCAGCCCATCGTATCGCGGATCGTGTCCGTCACATCGCTGACCGTGCGCACGGCGTCGGCCACGATGCCGTTGGCGCGCTTTTTCTGCGGCTGCATCATCAGCCCCGCCGCCGCGCCGACCGCCATGCCGACGCCCAGCCCGATGCCCATGCCCTTGGCAAACTGCGCGGCGCACATTTTGCTGTCTCTGCTCATGCTTTTGCCTCCCTTCGCAGCAAGGCTGCTGCGCGGATAGTATGTGCGCGGCGCGAAAAGCCATGCGCGGCACGCAAATGCAGTTTCTGGATTGCTTCCCGGCCGCCGTCGGTGGTATACTACTTTTACAATAGCTTTCAAATTTTCTTCCGATCGAATGGGAGGGACAGGTATGATCCTGCGTATTCTGGCCGTGGGCGACGTTGTGGGCGCGCCCGGCCTTGCATTTTTGAGCGAGCACCTGCGTGCCTTCAAGGAGCAGGAGCACATCGATTTCACGGTCGTCAACGGCGAAAACGCCAACGTCGTCGGCGTCACGCCCAAGCAGGCGGATGCGATCTTTGCCGCCGGTGCGGACGTCGTCACGCTCGGCAACCACACGTGGACGCGCTATGAGCTGCAGCCGTATCTCGAGCAGAAAAAGCGCATCCTGCGCCCGGCGAACTTCGCGCCGCAGTGCCCGGGCCGCGGCTGGGGCGAGTATTCCGTGCGCGGCGGGCCGATCTGCGTGATCAACCTCATGGGACGCTTCACGCTCGATGCGAACACGGATAATCCGTTTCTCGTCGTGGACGATATTCTCGAGCAGACGCAGGCGAAGATCGTCCTCGTCGATATGCACGCCGAGGCCACGAGCGAAAAGCGCGCCATGGGCTTTTATCTCGATGGGCGCGTGACGGCCGTCTGGGGCACGCACACGCACGTGCAGACCTCGGATGCCGAGGTGCTGCCCGAGGGCACGGGCTACCTGACCGACCTCGGCATGACGGGACCGGCCAACGCCGTGCTCGGCATCGCGCCGGAGCAGTCGATCGGCAAGTTTCTCGGCGACCCGCCGCGCCGCTATGAGGCGGCCATGGGCGCGGCCAAGCTCGAGGGCGCGATCTTCGAGGTCGACGGCGACACCGGTCTGTGCCGCGATGTGCGGCCGGTGCGCCTGAGATGAGCGTGCGCATTCTGCACGCGGCGGATCTGCACCTCGATTCGCCGTTTGAGGCGCTCTCCGGCGCGCAGGCGGCGCAGCGCCGCCGGGAGCAGCGCGACCTTCTGCGCGCTCTGCCGGAGCTGGCCAAGGCGCACGGTGCGCAGATCATCCTGCTCGCGGGCGACCTGCTTGACAGCGGCAGCCCCTATCCCGAGACGGCGAAGGCGCTCGCCGAGACGTTTGCCGGCTGCGGGGCAGAGGTGTTTCTCGCGCCCGGAAACCACGACTATTACAGCGCGGGCGCGCCGTATGCACGCCTGACGTTTCCCGAGAACGTACATATCTTCCGCACACAGCGCATCGAGGCCGTTGCGCTGCCGGAGCTGGGCGTGCGCGTCTGGGGCGCGGCGTTTACCGACAGCCGCTGTCCCGCGCTGCTGCGGGGATTTTCTGTGCCGAAAGAGCCGGGGCTGCTGGACGTTTTGTGTATGCACGCGGAGGTGGGAAATCCCGCCTCGGCGTATAACCCCGTGTCGGCGGCGGACCTTGCGCACAGCGGGCTGGACTACGCCGCCTTCGGCCACACGCACCGCTTCGGCGGCGTGCAGCGCGCCGGGGGCACGGTGTATGCGTGGCCGGGCTGCATGGAGGGGCGCGGCTTTGACGAGACGGGGGAAAAGGGCGTGCTGCTCGTGGACGTCGCCGCAGGCGATGTGCAGGCGCAGTTTTTGCCCGTGCCCGGGCGGCGGTATGAGATCCTGCGCGTCGATGTCACGGACGCAGACCCCGTGCAGGCGGTGCTTGCCGCGCTGCCGGAGGGGGCTGCGCGCAATATCTGCCGCATCGTGCTTACGGGTGAGACCGACCGCGCACCGAACCCCGCTGCGCTGCGCGCCGCGCTCGAGGGGCGGGTATTCGCCATGCAGCTGCGCGACGAGACGCGCGCACGCCGGGATCTCTGGGCGCGCGCGGGCGAGGGCACGCTGCGCGGACAGTTTCTCGCGCAGCTCAAGCAAAAATACGACGCGGCGGACTCCGACCGCGACCGAGAGACGATCGTCATGGCCGCGCGCTGGGGGCTCGCGGCACTGGACCACGATGAGGAGGTGGTGACGCTGTGATCATCCGGCATATGCAGGGCACGTTCGGCACGCTCGACGGTGAGCAGCTGCGGCTCGACACGGGGCTGAATATCATCTACGCGCCGAATGAGAGCGGCAAGAGCACGTGGTGCGCCTTCCTGCGCGCCATGCTCTACGGGATCGACACATCCCAGCGCGCCCGCGCGGGCTTCGTGCCCGACAAGCAGAAATATGCGCCCTGGAGCGGCAAGCCCATGGCGGGCGAGCTCGAGCTCGAGCAGGACGGCAAGCACATCACGATCCGCCGCTGGACGGAGGCGAAGAGCGCGCCGATGCGCGCCTTTTCGGCGGTGTACACGGGCACGGATATCCCGGTGCCCGGGCTGACGGCAAACGACGCGGGCGAGCAGCTCACGGGCGTGTCGGCGGAGGTATTTCAGCGCAGCGCGTTCATCGGGCAGGGCGGCCTCGTCGTGACCGGCACGCCGGAGCTCGAGCGGCGCATCTCCGCCATCGTGACCTCCGGCGAGGAGGCCAGCTCCTACACCGAGGCCGATGCACAGCTGCGCGCGTGGCTGCGCCGCCGCCGCAGCGGACAGCACGGCGCGCTGCCGGAGCTGGAGGGCCGCATCACGACGGTGGAAGAGCAGCTGCACCGCCTCGAGCGCAACGCGCAGGAGCAGGCTGCCTGTGCCGCCGAGCTGCGGGAGACGGAGAGCGAACTGCAGACCGTCACCGATCAGATGAACGCCGCCCGCCAGCGGCAGCGCCGCGCGGCGCTGAGCAGCATGGGCGAGGAAAAATCCAACCTGCGCACGCTCGAGCAGGCGCTCGAACAGGCGCGGCGCGACGCCGCGGCCAAGCGCACCGCGCTCGAGCAGACGCACTTCGGCGTGCAGACGCCGGACGAAGCGGGCGAGACCGCCGAGCGCGACGCACAGCGTGCACAGGCGCTCTCCGACACGGCGGCGCACGGCGGCAAGCCGTATTTCTGGATCGCGGCGCTCGTGCTCGCGGCACTGTGCGCCGTGCTGGGCTATCTGGTGGCGCAGCCGCTGTACTATGCGGCCATCGCGCTGGCGGCCGCGGCGCTCGTGCTGCTGATCGTGGCGGCAAACGGCAGGCAGCGCGCGCAGCAGGCGTCCGCCGCGCTCGGAAAGCTCCTGCGCAGCTACGGCGCGCAGGATGCGGACGGCATTTACTATCAGGCGGAGGTACACCGCGCCGCTTACCGCGCGTGCGCCGCCGCCATGGAGACCGAGCGGCGCGCCGCCGCTGCGCTCGAGGATGCGCGCGAGCACCAGTGCGAGACGCACGAGCGGCTGCTGCAGAGCCTTGATTTTGAGAGCGGCACGGGCGAGGCCGCCGCGCTCTACCAGCGCAGGAGCGCGCTTGAGAGCGTGCGCACGCGCCTGCGCACACAGCAGGCACAGCTCACGGGTGCGGCGCTCGCCATCGGCGACCCGATGGCGCTGGGCAGCGAGCACGCGCAGCTTCTCGAGCAGCGCGACGCGCTCGAGCGGCAGTATGCCGCGCTTGCGCTTGCGATCGAGACGCTCGGCCGCGCCGATGCCGAGCTGCAGAGCCGCTTTTCCCCGCAGCTGGCGCAGAAGGCGGCGGACTACATGGACTACCTCACCGGCGGCCGCTACGACGAGCTCGTGCTTGCGCGCGACCTGTCGGCCAAGGCGCGCAGCGCCGATGACCCGACGCCGCGCGACACGGCCTATCTCTCGGCGGGGACGGCGGATCTGCTGTACCTGTCCGTGCGTCTGGCGCTGTGCGAGCTGACGTGCCCGACGGACGATCCGTGCCCGCTCGTGCTCGACGACACGCTTGTCAACTTCGACGACGCGCGCGCCAGGCGCGCCATGGCGCTCTTCCGGGAGATCGCGCAGCACCGGCAGGTCATCCTCTTTACCTGCCACGAGCGCGACTGTCCCGCGCGGGAGCAATAACACCGGGATCTCAAGACCGGGTACGGAGCGTTCCGTGCCCGGTTTTGCCGTTGACAGGCGCGGCGAATCGCGGTATACTGACGGCGTTTTGCGTTTTCCGGCAAAAACTTTATGGAGAGGGGATCTCAATGGAAAAGCTCTTTCATCTGAAAGAAAACAACACCACCGTACGCACGGAGATCGTCGCCGGTCTGACGACGTTTATGACCATGGCGTACATCATCGCGCTCAACCCGAACCTGCTGACCGGCTTCGGCGCAGAGGGCGGCTCGCAGCTCTGGAACGGCGTGTTCCTTGCCACCTGCATTGCCTCCGCCATCGGCACGCTCGTCATGGCGTTTGCGGCCAACAAGCCCTTTGCCATGGCGCCCGGTATGGGTCTCAACAGCTTCTTTGCCGTCGTCGTGGCCAACATCGTCACCCTGACCGGCATGAGCTATCTGCAGTCGTTCCAGACGGCGCTGTGCATCATCCTCATCGAGGGCATCGTGTTCATCGTGCTCTCGGTGCTCAAGGTGCGCGAGAAGATCGTCGAGGCCATCCCGCTCGGCATCCGGCTCGGCATCGCGCCGGCCATCGGTCTCATGCTGCTCAACATCGGCATCGGCTCCAACGCCGGTGTGTACTCGAGCGACGGCGGCCCGTTTTTCGTGATGCGCGATTTCTTCGGCGCGCTCACGCCCAGACTCGCTCAGGCCAACATGGGCGACGGCTATCCGCAGATGGTGCTCACGGTCGTGACCATGTTCGTCGGCCTGTTTCTGATCGTGCTCTTCGCGCACAAAAAGGTCAAGGGCTCCGTGCTGCTGGGCATGCTCTGCGCGTCCGGCATCTACTGGGCGGGTGAGGCCATCTTCCTGCACACGAACCCGTTTGCGGCGCTCAAGGGCGCGTCGTTCGTGCCCGCGTTCGGCGACATGGCCGCAACGACCCTGTTCAAGTTCGACTTTGCCGCGCTCGGCGAGATCGGCTGGTTTACGGTCGTGACGCTCGTCATCACGTTCTGCATCATTGACATGTTCGACACCATCGGCACCCTCGTCGGCACGGCGAGCCGCGCCGGCATGGTCGACAAGGACGGCAACATGCCGCGCATGCGCGAGGCGCTGCTGGCCGACGCCGTCGGCACCGTCGCGGGCGCGTGCACCGGCACGTCCACGGTCACGACGTTTGTCGAGTCCGCCTCCGGCGTGGAGGCCGGCGGCCGCACGGGTCTGACCGCCCTGACGACCGGCCTGCTCTTCCTTGCGAGTATGTTCCTCGCGCCCATTGCCGCCATCATCCCCGCCGCCGCGACGAGCTCCGCGCTCATCTACGTCGGCCTGCTCATGCTCGGCGGTCTCAAGAAGATCGACTTTGACGACATTTATCAGAGCCTGCCGGTGGCCATCATGCTCATCTCCATGCCGGTCTCCGGCTCGATCGGCCACGGCATCGGTCTGGGTCTGATCAGCTATTCCGTGCTCAAGCTCTGCACGGGCAAGGGCAAGGATGTTTCGCTGCTGACGTATGCCATCTCGCTGCTCTTCCTCGTGAAGTTCTTCCTCGTTGCCTGAGGAAAAATATCTGTCCGCGAGGTTTTTGAAAAACCGGCCGGGCGCGTCTTGATTGACGCGCCCGGTTTTTTTGCGCCCTGCCGCGCCGCCTTACGAAGATGTAAGCCAACTGTAAGCCAAAACGATGGCGATGTGATGCCGTTTGCGGCTATACTGATGTCAGAAACCGGGGGCGGGAGCGCTCCCATTGGAGGCTGACATGATGGTCAATGTTTTGAGCAGTATCCGGCTGGCGGCATACGCATTCCCGCTGCTGGCGGCGCTGGTCGCAGCGCCCTTTTTCTGCCGGCAGATGCGCGCGCGCTGCTTCAACTGGGTGCGCGCCGTGTTCGGCGGCCTGTTTTTGTTTTATGTTCTGTGTGTGCTGGCGCTCGTGTTTTTCCCGCTGCCGGACGCTGCGCAGGCGGCGAAGCTCACGACCTATGACGCGCAGCTCGTGCCGTTTCAGTTCGTGGCCGATTTCCTGCGCGAGACGCCGCTCGTGCTCTCCGATGCGCGCACGTATCTGCCGGCGCTGTTCGACCGCACGGTGCAGCAGGTCGTGTGCAACATCCTGATGCTGATGCCGCTCGGGATGTACCTGCGTTACGTCTGCGGTCTGGATCTCGGCCGCGTCGCGCTCGTGTCGCTGGCGTTTTCGGCGTTCATCGAGCTCGGGCAGCTCACGGGGCTGTTTTTCCTGTTTCGCGGCTCGTACCGCCTGTGTGATGTGGACGATCTGATGCTCAACACGCTCGGCGGTCTGCTCGGGGGCGAGCTCGTGCGCGCGCTCGAGGCGCATCTGCCGCCGATCGATGCCTTCGACCACATTCCCGACAGCGCCGGTGCACTGCCGCGGCTGGGGTGAGCAAATAATATAGAAACCTCGTAGAGTTTGCGCCCGCAGGCGCAAAGAAAGTCCAATCATTTTCTTCGGCGACATATGCGGCGAAGAAAATACTTCTCGGCCTGCAAACGTGCGCGCCGTCCGTCTCCGGCGGACGGCGCGTGCGCTGCAGTCAGGCAGCCCCCCCTTTGTCAAAAAGGAATCCTTTTTGACAGCCTCAAAAAACGGCATGGCGTCGGCCATGCCGTTTTTCGCTGCCGGTGGCATTACACGTCCTCCGCGCCGTCGAGCTCGTCGCGGCCGCGAAAGAGCAGGGAAATGCACCAAACCGCGGCCAGACCGACGAGTGTGTAGATCACGCGCGCGGCCACGGCGGTCTGCCCGCCGCAGATCCACGCCACGAGATCAAACCGGAACAGGCCGATGCTGCCCCAGTTGAGCCCGCCGACGATCGTGAGGATCAGCGCGATGCGGTCGATCACCTGCATATGCTTCCATCTCCTTTTCCGTGTATTCCCGGACAGTATGCCCCGGCGCGGGAAAAAAGATTCCGCCGCCGACAAAACAGGTGCCCGACCGACACCGTTCGCTCTTTACATTTTCCGCGCCCGGCGCTACAATAACAATACAGCTTATCCAATTGACTTCCGCACCTTGGAAGCCACGGCTCATATCTTTATCCCATGACCCTGTTTTGGGCGGATCGATCCCGATCCGCCCCCTTTTTTTCGGCGCGCGCCCGAATTCGCCGTGTTTTGCGCAATATATGGTCTATTTTTGTGCTGTAAAACACAAGATATGGAGGGTTTGCTATGCAGTTTTCCAACCATTCCGGCCGCGCGCAGCGCGGCGGCATCGTGTATCTGGCGGTGGACGCGATCGCGCCGAGCGCAGTCCAGCCGCGGCAGAACTTTCCCCCGGCGCAGCTCGAGGAGCTCTCGCGCAGCATCGCCGAGTACGGCGTGCTCAGCCCGCTGACCGTGCGGCCGCGTCCGGACGGGTATGAGCTCGTGGCCGGCGAGCGCCGCCTGCGTGCCGCGCGCATGGCGGGGCTCAGTGAGGTGCCGTGCATCGTCATGGAGCTGGATCTGGAGGAGGCGAGCTTCATCGCGCTGGTGGAAAACCTCCAGCGCAACGACCTCGATTTCCTTGAGGAATCGCGCGGCATCGCGCAGCTCATCCGGCTCTTCGGTCTCAGTCAGGAGGAGTGCGCGCGGCGGCTGGGCAAGTCGCAGTCGGCCGTGGCGAACAAGCTCCGCCTGCTGCGTCTGCCGGAGGATGTGCTCAACGCCATGCGCAACGCCGGACTCACCGAGCGGCACGGGCGCGCGCTGCTGCGGCTCGAGACGCCGGACGAGCAGCGCGCGGCGCTGGCCTATATCCTCAGCCGCGACCTGAACGTCGCCGCGACGGACGCCTACATCGACCGCCTGCTCGAGGCCAAAGCCGCGCCCGAGAGCGAGCGGCAAAAGACCTTCATCCTCAAGGACGTGCGTGTGTTTCTCAACACGATCGCCCACAGTCTCGACCTCATGAAGCAGGGCGGCATCGACGCCGGAATGCAGCGGCAGGAGACGGACGACGCGCTCATTCTCACCATCAACATCCCCAAGGCGCGGCGGCGCGAGCCGGACGCGCAGCGGGGCGAACCCGTGCCGGTCGGATAAAAAAATCGCACGCGGGCTTGACAGCGGCGCGGCGGCTTCCTATACTCTTATACATATATATGTGGAAAGGCCGCCCGTGAGGGCGGAAAAGGAGGTCACTGCATGAAAACGCTGATCCTGTTCGCTTCGCGTTACGGCGCGACGGAGGAGATCGCCTATATGCTCAAGAGCGCCGTCGGCGGCGATGTGACGGTGTGCAATGTCCGCGACCGCGGCGTCTCGCTCGAAGGCTATGACACGGTCATCATCGGCAGCTGCGTGTATATGTTCAAGCTCGACAAGCACATCAAGCGCTTTTTGCGCCGCAACGAAAAGGCGCTTCTGGGCAAGAAACTCGGGTTGTATCTGTGCTGCTATACCACACCCGGTACGGAGGGCTATCTCGAGCACTTCTTCTCGCCCGCGCTGCTGGAGCACGCGGCGGCGAAGGATATCCTCGGCGGCAAGATGCAGTACGCGAAGATGAGCTATGCCTACAAGCAGCTCTTCGGCGCACTGATGACGTCGCCCCAGTACCGCGCGCAGTATTCCGAGCCCGATTTCGACATCGCGCGCATCGACGCGTTCGCCGCCGCCATGCGCGGCTGAGCGGCCGCAAACGGAAAGCGCCTTTTCGGCAGCAAAAAAATCACCCGCATCCGGTTTGGATGCGGGTGATTTTCGTTTTGCGGCTCAGTATGTGGTCACGCCGGTGAAGGCGAGCTCGGCGTTGCCGGTCAGACGCACGCCGTCGTCATCGTAGGTGACGAGCAGGTCGCCGCCGGTGACCTTGACCGTGATGGTCTCGCCCTTCGGGCACAGGCCGTTTTCCACGGCGGCCACCACGGCAGCGCACGCGCCCGTGCCGCAGGCGCGGGTCTCGCCGTTGCCGCGCTCCCAGACGCGCATTTTGATCGTCGTGCGGTTGACGACGCGGATGAACTCCGTGTTCGTGCGCGCGGGGAAGAGGTCCGCGTGCTCAAACTGCGGGCCGAGGTGCGCGACGTCTACTTCATCCACGCGGTCGGCAAAGACGACACAGTGGGGGTTTCCCATCGAGAGGCACGTGATGCGGTACTCTCCGCCCGCGATGGTCACGGGCCGGTCGATCACGCGTTCGCCCTCGAGCGACACGGGCACGGCCTCGGGTGCGAAGGCGGGCTTTCCCATCTCGACCGTCACGAGGCCGACTGTGCCGAAGCGCGTGTAGAGGTGCAGCCGGTGCACCCGGCCGCCGGCCTCAATGGTGAGATCGGCGCGCGGCACGATGCCGTTGTCGTACAGGTACTTGCCCACGCAGCGGATGGCGTTGCCGCCGATGCCGCCGGGGCTGCCGTCGCGGTTGAACACGCGCATTTTCGCGTCGGCCACGGCGCTGCGCTCGATGAGCACGATGCCGTAGCCGCCGATGCCGCGGTGACGCGAGCACAGCGGGATGCACAGCGATTCGGGGCAGGTGATGTGCCCGTCAAAATTCTCGACGTAGATATAGTCATCGCCGGTGGCCTGCATTTTCGAAAACTTCAGGCGCTGGCGCTTGGTGCGCATGTGGTTGATGTCCACAAGCTCGGTGTTGTGCTCGTTGTAGCGGCTGGCGATGATGTCCGCGAGGGCGTTGGCCGTGTCGAGCGAGGTGAAGCACGGGATGCCGAGCTGCAGCGCGCGGCGGTGCAGGGCGATGTAATCGTCCGTGGTCGCGTCCTTGAGCGCGCCGGTGTAGACGATGTAGTCGATGCAGCCGCTCTCGAGCAGGGCGAAGGCATGATCGCTCTCGCGGATGCCGTCGACGGTCACGACGTCGATGCCGAGGCGCGCAATGGCGGCGGCGGTCTCTGCGGTCGCGTAGAGCGCGAAGTGCAGGTCGTCGAGCTTCTTGGCCAGCGACACGATCTCGCCGAGGTCGTGCGTGTCCACGCTCACGAGCACGCCGTGGCGGCCGTCCGGGTGCCGGCCGACGACCATGCCGGCCGAGGTCAGCCCCTTGAACAGCGCCTCCTGCATTGTTTTTCCGAGGCCGAGCACCTCACCCGTGGACTTCATCTCCGGACCGAGGTAGGCGTTGACGTCGCCGAGCTTTTCAAACGAGAACACCGGCACCTTGACCGCGTAATACGGCGGGATGGGGTGCAGCCCCGTGCCGTAGCCGAGGTCTTTGAGCGGTGTGCCGAGCATGACGCGCGCCGCCACATCCACCATCGGCACGCCCGTGACCTTGCTGATGTACGGCACGGTGCGCGAGGCGCGGGGGTTGACCTCGATGACGTAGAGCTCGTTTTCCCAGATGAGGTACTGGATGTTCACAAGCCCCTTCGTGCCGAGCGCGAGGGCGAGCTTGCGCGAGCTGTCGACGATCTTGTCCGTCATGATGTCGTTGAGGTTGTACGGCGGGTAGACGGCGATGGAGTCGCCGCTGTGCACGCCGGCGCGCTCAATGTGCTCCATGATGCCGGGGATGAGCACATCCGTGCCGTCGGAGATGACGTCCACCTCCAGCTCCGTGCCCATCATGTACTTGTCCACGAGCACGGGGTTGTCGATGCCCTGCGCGAGGATGCGCTGCATATACGTTGTGACCTCGGCATCGTCGTGGACGATCTTCATGTTCTGGCCGCCGATGACGTACGACGGGCGCAGCAGCACGGGGTATCCGAGCGTCTGCGCGGCGTGCAGCGCCTCGGGCAGCGTCTGCACGCCCATGCCCTTCGGGCGTGAGATGTGAAACTGCTCGAGCAGGGCATCAAACCGCTCGCGGTCCTCGGCGATGTCAATGCCCTCGGCCGAGGTGCCGAGGATGCGGATGCCGTGGCGGTCGAGCGTCTGCGTGAGTGCGATGGCGGTCTGCCCGCCGAAGGCGACCACGACGCCGACGGGCTGCTCCACGTCGATGATCTGCAGCACGTCCTCGGCCGTGAGCGGCTCGAAATACAGCCGGTCGGCGGTGTCGTAGTCCGTGGAGACGGTCTCGGGGTTGTTGTTGACGATGACGACGTCATAGCCCATGGCCTTGAGCGTCCACACGCAGTGGACGGACGAATAGTCAAACTCGATGCCCTGGCCGATGCGGATCGGGCCGGAGCCGAGCACCATGACGACGGGCTTGCCGCTGCGCGGGAAGCTGCGCGCCTCGCAGCGCGCGTCGGCGCTGGCGTAGAAATACGGGGTCTGCGCGTCAAACTCGGCGGCGCAGGTGTCGACCATCTTGTAGCCTGCGCGGAAGGGGGGCAGCGTCTCACTGCCGGACAGGCGGCGCAGTGCCGCATCCGGATAGCCGAGGTACTTGCCGCGCCGGTAAAGCTCCGGCGTCAGGCTGCCCTGAATGCTCGCCTCGTAGTCCACGAGGTTTTGCAGCCGGGCCAGAAACCAGCGGTCGATGCGGGTGATGTCGTGGATCTCGTCGACGGACACGCCGCTGCACAGCGCCTCAAAGACGGTGAACAGGCGGTGATCGTCGCAGTCGGCGAGCCGGTCGCGCACCGGACGGTCGGACAGGGGCTTGGCGTGCAGCGTGTCGAGGTGGATCTCGGCACCGCGCACGGCCTTGAGCAGCGCGCTCTCAAAATTCGTGCCGATGGCCATGACCTCGCCCGTGGCCTTCATCTGCGTGCCGAGGCGGCGGGACGCGCCGACGAACTTGTCGAACGGCCACTTGGGGAACTTCACGACGACGTAGTCCAGCGCAGGCTCAAAGCAGGCGCAGGTCTTGCCGGTGATGTCGTTTTGAATTTCATCGAGCGTGTAGCCGAGGGCGATCTTCGTCGTGATCTTTGCGATCGGGTAGCCGGTCGCCTTCGAGGCGAGCGCGGACGAGCGCGACACGCGGGGGTTGACCTCGATGACGGCGTACTCAAAGCTGTCGGGAGCGAGCGCGAACTGGCAGTTGCAGCCGCCGACGATGTCGAGCGCGGAGATGATGTTCAGCGCCGCGCTGCGCAGCATCTGAAACTCCTTGTCCGAGAGCGTCAGCGCCGGGGCGACGACAATGCTGTCGCCGGTGTGTACGCCGACGGGGTCGAAGTTTTCCATGCTGCACACGGCGATAACGTTGCCGACACCGTCGCGCATGGTCTCAAACTCGATCTCCTTCCAGCCGTAGATATAGCGCTCGACGAGGATCTGCGTGATCGGGGACGCATCGAGCCCCGTCTGTGCGACGAGCGTGAGCTCCTCTGCGCTGTAGGCCACGCCGCCGCCCGCACCGCCGAGCGTGAACGCCGGACGGATGATGACGGGATAGCCGATGCTGTCCGCTACCTCCAGCGCCTCGGCCACGGTGTTTGCGATGCCGGAGGGGATGGTCGGCTCGCCGATGGCGGCCATGGTCTCCTTGAAGAGCTCGCGGTCCTCGGCCTTGTCGATGGCGGCGGCGTTCGTGCCGATGAGGCGGACGTTGTGCTGCTGCAGAAAGCCCTCCTTGTCGAGCTCCATCGCGAGCGTCAGCCCCGTCTGGCCGCCGAGACCGGCGAGGAGACTGTCGGGCTGCTCCTTTTCGATGATGCGCTTGACGGAGGTCAGCGTGAGCGGTTCGAGGTATATTTCGTCCGCGAGGGCCTTGTCGGTCATGATGGTCGCGGGGTTGGAGTTGACGAGCACGACGTTCACGCCCGCGTCGTGCAGCACGCGGCACGCCTGCGCGCCGGCATAGTCGAATTCCGCTGCCTGCCCGATCACGATCGGGCCGGAGCCGATGACCATGACTTTGCGGATACTGGAATCAATTGGCATGGTGCGCACCTCCCATCAGGTCACAGAATCGGTCAAAGAGAAAGGCCGTGTCGTGCGGGCCCGAGCACGCCTCGGGGTGAAACTGCACGGAAAAGGCCCGCAGGTCGGGGTAGTCGATGCCCTCGCACGTGCCGTCGTTGGCGTTGACGTAGCGGATGACTCCGGTCCTGACGCTCTCGGGCACGACGGCGTAGCCATGGTTCTGGCTGGTGAGGAACGTGCGCGTGCCGCATACGTCGCGCGCCGGCTGATTCACGCCGCGGTGGCCGTATTTGAGCTTCACGGTGCTGCCGCCCTGCGCCAGCGCCATGAGCTGGTGGCCGAGGCAGATGCCGAACATCGGGATGCGGCCGAAGAGCTTGGCGATCTCCGCGATCTGGTCGACATTGTCCGTCGGGTCGCCGGGGCCGTTGGAGAGCATGACGCCGTCATACCCGGCGGCGAGGATGTCCTCCGCCTTCGCCGAGCAGGGCAGCACCGTCACGGCGCAGCCGCGCTTACAGAGCTCGCGCGCGATGTTGCGCTTCGCGCCGTAGTCAATGAGCGCCACGCGGTGCAGCGCGTCGCCCTCCGGCCGGAGGGTGTAGGGTTCCGGCGTTGTCACCTGCGGCACGGGGTCCGTGATGCGGTAGGCGCGCAGCGGCGCGAGATCGTCCGGCACGGCGTCGCAGATGGCGGCGTTCATCGTGCCCGCCTCGCGCAGGATGCGCGTGACGGCGCGGGTATCGATGCCGGCAATGCCGGGGATGTTGTTTTCTTTCAGGAATGCGTCGAGCGTCTGCGCGCAGCGGAAGTTCGAGGGCGTGGAGCACGCTTCACGCACGACATAGCCGCGCACGCAGCACTTGCCCTCAAAATCGGCCGGGATGATGCCGTAGTTGCCGATGAGCGGGAACGTCTGCAGCACGATCTGGCCGCAGTAGCTCGGGTCGGTGAGCGTCTCGATGTAGCCGTTCATGCCGGTGGTGAACACCAGCTCACCGAACGTGTCGCATGGCGCGCCGAGGGCGAGGCCTGCAAAGACCTCGCCGTTTTCAAGTACGAGATAGCGCTTCATAGTTCGATCTCCGCAAGCGTCGCCGCCATGACCGCCTTGATGGTGTGCATGCGGTTTTCGGCCTCCTGAAACACGACCGACTGTGCGCTTTCAAACACGTCGTCCGTGACCTCCATGGCCTCGCGGCCGAAGCGCGTGCACATCTCGCTGCCGATGGCGGTCTTTTTATCGTGATACGCCGGCAGGCAGTGCATGAAGATGGCGTTGGGGTCGGCCTTGGCCATGAGCGCCGCGTTGACCTGATACGGCGCCAGCGCCGCGATGCGCTCGGCCCAGACGGATTCCGGCTCGCCCATGGAGACCCAGATGTCGGTGTAGACCACGTTCGCGCCCTGCACAGCCGCGGCGGGGTCGGAGAGAAAGTCGAGCACCGCGCCCGTCTGCGCCGCGATGGCCTGACACTCCGCGACGAGCTGCGCATCGGGGAAGTAGCCCTCCGGCGCGCAGGCCGTGAAGTGCATGCCCATCTTCGCGCAGCCGACCATGAGGGAGTTGCCCATGTTGAAGCGCGCATCGCCCATGTAGACGAGGTGGATGCCGTCGAGCGAGCCGAAGTGCTCCCGGATGGTCAGAAAGTCCGCGAGGATCTGCGTCGGGTGAAACTCGTCCGTCAGGCCGTTCCAGACCGGGACGGAGGCGTACTGCGCCAGCTCCTCGACGATGCTCTGACCGTAGCCGCGGTATTCAATGCCGTCGAACATGCCCGAGAGCACGCGCGCGGTGTCGGCGATGCTCTCCTTCTTGCCGATCTGCGAGCCGGTGGAGTCGAGATACGTGCTGCCCATGCCCAGATCGTGCGCCGCGACCTCGAAACTGCTGCGCGTGCGCGTGCTCGTCTTTTCAAAGATGAGCGCGACGTTTTTGCCCTCGCACAGGCGGTGCGGGATGCCGGCCTTTTTTTCGGCCTTGAGCTTGGCTGCGAGCTGCAGCAGGTGGTCGATCTGCTCGGGGCTGTAGTCGAGCAGCTTGAGAAAATCGTTGCCCTTGAGATTCATATCGGTGTTCCTCCTTATACCTCGGCGCAGACGGCCTTGAGCACGCCGATCGCCTGCTCGAGCTGCGCCATGGGGATGTTGAGCGCCGGCAGCAGGCGCACCTTGTTTTTCGCCGAGATGACGAGCACGCCCTGCTCTGCGCAGGCGCAGATGACGTCTGCGACCGGGCGCACGGTCTCCACGCCGAGCATCAGGCCGAGCCCCGTGACGCTCTTGACGCCCGGCGCGCCGGTGAGCGTGTCGACGATGAAGTCGGACTTTTCCTGTACGGACTGCAGCAGCGGCCCGTCGAGCCGGTGCAGGATGCTCAGCGCACCGGCGCAGCAGACCGGGTTGCCGCCGAAGGTAGAGCCGTGGCTGCCGGGGGTGAGCACGTTCTGCACCTTCTCGCCGAGCAGCGTTGCGCCCAGCGGCAGCCCGCCGCCGAGCCCCTTGGCCGTGGAGACGATGTCGGGCTTGACGCCGTAGTGCATATAGCCGTAGAGCTTGCCGGTGCGGCCGTTGCCGGTCTGCACCTCGTCGCAGATGAGCAGGATGTCCTGCGCGGCGGCGAGCTGCGCCGCACCCTTGACGAATTCCTGCGTCAGCGGGATGACGCCGCCCTCGCCCTGCACGACCTCGATCATGATGGCGGCGCATTTGTGCGCGGCCACCTGCGCCTTGAGATCGTCGAGATCGTTCGCCTCGGCATAGGCAAAGCCCTCCGTCAGCGGCAGAAAGTCGTGGTGAAACACGTCCTGACCGGTCGCGGCGAGCGTCGTGATCGTGCGGCCGTGGAAGCTGTTTTTGAGCGTGATGATGGTGTGGTATTCCGGGCCCTTGTGCTCAGCCGCGTATTTGCGCGCGGCCTTGATGGCGCATTCGTTGGCCTCCGCGCCGGAGTTGGAGAAGAAGACCTTCTTCATGCCGGTCTTTTCGCACAGCAGCTGCGCCAGCTGCGCGTCGGGCGCGGTGAAGTAGAGGTTGGAGGTGTGCTGCACGGTGCACAGCTGCTCGGTCACGGCGCGCACCCACGCGGGGTCGGACACGCCGAAGCTGTTGACGGCGATGCCGGTCGCAAGGTCAATGTATTCCTTGCCGTTCTCGTCCCAGACGAGCGAGCCCTTGCCGCGCACGATCGTGACCGGGTAGCGGGCGTAGGTGTTGGCGATGTAGGTATGGTCAAGTTGCTGTGTATTCATTTGCATTTCCTCCTTGTCCGGCAACGAACATGGTGCCGATGCCTTCGTTTGTCAGCATTTCGATGAGTATGGCGTGCGGCACGCGCCCGTCGATGATAAAGACGCGGTGCACGCCCCAGCGGATGGCGTCCATGCAGCAGGTCACCTTCGGCAGCATGCCGCCGCAGATGACACCGGACGTGATGAGTGCGCGCGCCTCTGCCGTATGGATGACGGGGATGAGTGTGCCGGGGTCGTCCTTGTCGCGCAGGATGCCGCCGATGTCGGTCATGGCGATGAGGCTCTCCGCACCCAGCTCGCCCGCGATGCGCGCGGCCGCGGTGTCGGCGTTGATGTTGTAGACGTGCCCCTGCGTGTCGCACCCGACGGTGGACACGACCGGGATGTAGCCCTTGTCGAGCACGTCGAGGATGGGGCGCACGTCGATCTTCGTGATCTCGCCCACGTAGCCGAGGCGCTCGTCGCGCACGCGCGCCTGGATCATCTGCCCGTCGATGCCGGACAGGCCGATCGCGCGGCCGCCCTTTTGCCCGATGAGATTGACGAGCGTCTTGTTGATCTTTCCGGCGAGCACCATCTGCACGACGTCGGCGGTCTCGGCGTCCGTGACGCGCAGACCGTCGACAAACTGCGTCTGCTTGCCGAGCTTTTGCAGCATATCCGTGATCTCGGGCCCGCCGCCGTGCACGAGTACGACCTGCACCCCGATGAGCGAGAGCAGCACGATGTCGCGCATGACGGAGTCCTTGAGCTTTTCACTGATCATGGCGTTGCCGCCGTATTTGATGACGACGATCTTGCCGCTGTATTCCTGAATGTAGGGCAGCGCGTGGACGAGTACCTTTGCGCGCTGCGGATTTGTGATGTCCATGATGGTGTCCCTCCCGGTTCAGGTACGGTAGTCGCCGTTGATCTTCACGTAGTCATATGTCAGGTCGCAGCCCCACGCCGTTGCGCCCTCGTCGCCGGCGTTGAGGTCGACGAGGATCTCGATCTCCTTTTCGAGCAGGATCTGTTTGGCCTCCGCCTCGGAAAACGGCACGCCCGCACCGTGTGTGCACACGCACACCGTTCCGGCTGCCGAGCGGAAGAACACGTCGACCTTGTGCACGTCCACATGCGTGCCGCTGTAGCCGATGGCGCACAGCACGCGGCCCCAGTTGGCGTCCGCGCCGAACATGGCGGCCTTGACGAGCGACGAGCAGACGATGCTCTTGGCGACGGTTTTCGCCGTCGCGTGATCTTCCGCACCGGTGACGCAGCACTCGATCAGGCGCGTCGCGCCCTCGCCGTCGCCCGCGATCCGGCGGCAGAGCCAGACGGTCACGCTGTTGAGCGCGCGGCAGAAGGCCGTGAAGTCCGCGCCGGGCGCTGTGATCTCGGCGTTGCCCGCGAGCCCGTTTGCCAGCACGGCGACCATGTCGTTCGTGGACGTGTCGCCGTCGACGCTGACCATATTGAACGTGTCGCTCACGTCGCCGGTGAGTGCCGCGTGCAGCATCGGCGCGCTGATGGCGCAGTCGGTCGTGAGAAAGACCAGCATGGTCGCGAGATTCGGGTGGATCATGCCCGAGCCTTTGGCGATGCCGCCGATCGTGCAGGTCTTGCCGCCGGCGGTGAACTGCACGGCGATCTCCTTCGGCTGCGTGTCGGTGGTCATGATGCCCTCGGCCGCCTGATCAGAGTGGTCGCCGAGCGCGGCGGCGAGCTGCGGCAGGCCGGTGCGGATGGGCGCGAGATCGAGCGGCTGGCCGATCACGCCCGTGGACGCGACGATGACGTCCTGCGGCGCGATGTGCAGCGCCGCTGCCGTGAGTGCGCTCATCTCCTCGGCGACGGCGATGCCGTTGGCGTTGCAGGTGTTGGCGTTGCCGCTGTTGCAGACGATGGCCTGCGCCTTGCCATCGGCCAGGTGCGCCTTCGTCACGGTCAGGGGCGCGCCCTTGACGAGGTTGGTTGTATAGACCGCCGCGGCGCTGGCCGGGACGGCGCTGTAAATGAGCGCGAGGTCGCGCTTGGCCTGGTTCTTGCGGATGCCGCAGTGGATGCCCGCTGCGGAAAAACCCTGTGCGGCGCACACGCCGCCGGTGACTTGCTTCATCGGTTTTCCTCCTTACAGTTCGAGGCCGAAGCCCTTTTCCTTACCCATGACGAGGTTCAGGCACTCGAGCGCCGCGCCGGACGCGCCCTTGCCGAGGTTGTCGAACACGGCCGTGAGCACGATGCGCTCGTCATTGCCGGACACCGACACGACCATGCTGTCCTTGCCGGACATGGCGGCGGCGGACAGGAAGCCGTCCGTGCACGCGGGGTCCTGATAGTGCACGACGGGGCCGGTGTACTTTGCGGCGTAGGCGGCCTTGATGTCCGCCATCGTCTTGCCGGGGCAGAGCTGAGCGCCGAAGAGCGCGACGCTCGTCTCCATGCCGCTGTAGAAATCCGCCACGATCGGCGCGAACACCGGCGCATGCGTCAGGCCCGGGATCGCGCACATCTCGCGCAGGTGCTTGTGCTGCTGCGTGAGGGCGTACTGCCGGGGCGCGGCGTACAGGGGGTCGGGCTCGTCTGCCTCATATTCGGCGATCATCTTCTTGCCGCCGCCGCTGTAGCCTGTGAGCGAGTAGCAGGTCAGCAGCGCGTCCGGCGGCAGGATGCCCGCCTCGACGAGCGGATAGGTGAGCACGACGAAGCCGCTGGCGTGGCAGCCGGGCACGGCGATGCGCTTGGCCGTTCGGATCGCGGCCTCGCGCTCGGGCGACAGCTCCGGAAAGCCGTACACCCAGCCCGGCGCGGTGCGGTGCGCGGTCGAGGTGTCGAGCACGACCGTGTCCGGGTTTTCGACCAGATCTGCCGCCGTGATGGCCGCCGCGTCCGGCAGACACAAAAACGCGATGTCCGCGCGGTTGAGCATCTCGCGCTGCGCCTCGATATCGTGCCCAAGCTCCGGCGGCAGGGTCAGCAGCGTGATGTCCGCGCGCTGTGCCAGCCGGTCGTAAATGCGCAGCCCGGCCGTGCCGGAGCTGCCGTCAATGAAAATGGTTTTCTTTTCAGTATACATATGTCATCCCTCGCAAGCGAATATAAATCCATTAAGACAATAAAAATATACTACTACGCGAATAAATATGCAATAAGCTCACGGAAAAATTCATACGATTTGTGAAATTTGAAAACATAGCCGCCAAAGGAGAAAACTGCCTTGTGCACCCTGCACATATGCGGCGGTGCATATTTGGGCGCACTGCCGGATTTTTGGGCAGCAGCGGCATAAAAAACCCGCCCGACTGTTCGGTCGGGCGGGGGAGATGCCGGTCAGATCCGGAATTCCTTGCTGTACTCGGCGTAGTATTTGTCAAAGCTGTGCGAGTGCATGGCCATGACACTGTTGATATATTCGTGCGTGTCGAACGACTCGGACTCGAGCTCGATCATGGCGACGGCGATGTTCGAGCAGTGGTCGGACACACGCTCGCAGTTGGTGAGCAGGTCGTTGAAGGCAAAGCCGTGGTTGAGCGTGCACTCACCGGTCTGCAGGCGGTCGATGTGGTGCAGCTTCATTTCGTCGCAGAGGTTATCGATCAGCTCCTCGAGCGGCTCGACGCGGTAGGCGGCGTCGACGTCGTTGTTGAGGAAGGCGGAGATCGTCAGCTCGAGAATGCGCGTCACGGCGCTGAGCATGACGTGCAGCTCCCGCGAGCCGGCGGGAGAGAAGACGATCTGCTTCGTGTAGAGCTCCTGTGCGGTCTCACCGATGTTGAGCGAGTGGTCACTGATGCGCTCGAGGTCGCTGATCGTGTGCAGATACTTCGACACGTCGGCGGTCTGGCGCGGCGTGAGCTCCTTGCTCGTGATCTTGATGAGGTAGGTGCCGAGCTTGTCCTCGTAGTGGTCGATGGCCTCCTCGTCCTCCTGCAGGGCGGCGAACCGGTCGTCGTCAAACTTTTCGAGCAGGGCGAAGGCGGACAGGATGTTGTTTTGCGCCTGACGTGCCATGGAGTCGATGGTCAGGCGGCTCTGCTCGATGGCGAGCGCCGGGTGCGTGAGAAAGCGCTCCTCGAGCCGGTCTATGTCGGCGAGTGCACCGCTTGCAGCCTTGTCCGGGAACAGGACGGTGACGAGCCGCTCGAGCATGGGGATCATCGGCGTGAGCAGCAGCACGGTCGCAAAGCGGAAGACCGTGTTGAGCAGAGCAATGGACACGGTGGTCATCGTGGCGCCCATGAACGGGAAGTGCACGGCCGCATTGACCGCGTAGAACACGACGCCCCAGACGAGCGCGCCGATGACGTCAATGAGCAGGTAGACGTAGGCGGTGCGCTTGCCCTTGACGCTCGCGCCGAGCGAGGACAGCAGCACCGGCACGGCCGCGCCGATGGCGATGCCGAGCGTGATGGGGAAGGCGACCGAGAACGTGATCGTGCCCGTGATGGCCAGCGCCTGCAAAATGCCGACGGCGGCGGAGGCGCTCTGCAAAATGCAGGTGAACACCGTGCCGACGAGCACGCCGAGCAGGGGGTTGGAGAAGCGGGTGAGCAGGTTGATGAACGCCGCGCTGTCCTTGAGCGGGGCGACGGCACCGCTCATTGCGGACATGCCGTACATCAGCACGGCGAAGCCGAGCAGGATGTCGCCGATGTGGCGTTTGGCCTGATCCTTGCAGAACATGTGCAGGACGATGCCAATCACGGCGACGATGCCGGTGAGCGTTGCGGTGCTCAGCAGCGACACCCAGCCGGAGCCGCTGATGTCCGACAGGCAGAGGATCCAGCCCGTGATGCTCGTGCCGAGGATCGAGCCGAGCACGATACCGATGGCCTGACGCACCTGCATCATGCCGGAGTTGACAAAGCCGACGACCATGACGGACGTGGCCGAGGATGACTGGATCACGGCGGTAACGCCGGTGCCGAGCAAAACGCCCTTGAGCGGGGTACTTGTGAGTCTATAGAGGATGATCTCCAGCTTGTTGCCGGCCACCTTTTTCAGCCCGTCGCCCATGAGCGTCATGCCGAACAGGAACAGAGCCACGCCGCCAAGCAGAGAGATCACGTTGTTGATCCCCAAATCGCTTCACACTCCCTTTGTATTGTTGATAGGATTGCGTTCATCCTTCACTATATCAGAAAGCACGGCAAAGATAAATGCCGGATGTGCCTGTTTTCGTAACAAATTTCGACGAAATTTGGAGCGGCTTTTTGTGCAGAATATGCCCGTTCGGGCAGGACGGCGGCCGTCGGAATCTTGACAATGTGCACACCGCGTGCTATATTCCTATTATAATAATGTGTATATCTGCGCGCGGCTATGCGCGCGGGGAAACGGAGGATACGATGGCAGAAGAAAAGAAAAAGATCATGATCCACACGGCGAGCGGCGACCACGTGGTCGACATGAGCGACAAGAAGCCCAAGCCGAAGTTCGGCGTGCTGCCGGTCAGCGACTATGTCGCCGCGGTGGCGGATCCCGATGCGCAGCCGCAGGCCGGCAGCGTGGGCGCGGTCGTGGCGGCGCTGGCGGCGGCGATGGGCTCGCTGGCCGTGCAGGCGCTGCGCTCGGACGATGAGGCGCTCAGGCAGACGGCCGAGGAGCTGCGCCAGATGACGGACTACATGGTCTTCCAGATCGACGAGGAGCTGCGCTCGCGTGAGCCGTATGACAAGCGCAAAAACGACCCCGCCGCCACGCGCAACGATCTTGACATCGCGCTGCGTGTCGCGAGCGACATCCCGAACGAGGTCGTGTACATCATGTGCCGCTGCATCGAGCTGATGAAGGAGGTCGTCGATAAGGGCGACGATCTGACCGCGTGCAGCGCGCTCGCTGCCGTTCATCTGAGCGTGGCGGCCATCCGCTGCATGCAGGCGGAGCTGCTCGCTTACGCAAAGGAGATGGATGACGACGTGTTCGGCTACACGATCGTGCGCGAGGCCGAGCTGAATCTGGCCAACCATCAGGAGCTGATCGACGGGCTCGTCGAGGAGCTCACGCGCCGCCTGAAGCGCGAGAAAAAATAAAATCTGAAAAAGGACGCCCGGCGGGCGTCCTTTTTGCGGTTGCAAAGCCGTGCCGCGTGTGCTATGATACACACGCAATCTTTGCAGAGTATGTATTGGACAGAGTAGGAACAGCGCGTTAAGTGCGTCGGGATGGGAAGTTGTCCGGCGACGAAGGGGTACGCCCCACGGTGCTGCTGCCGCTTCCGCTGCCACCAGGGGAGACCCCGTCGTGGCAACTGTCACGAAAGGAGTCTTAAAATTGCATACGAAATGGACTGCCCGCCGCCTCGCGGCGGACGCGATGTTTGCCGCCATGGTCACGGTTCTGGCCGCGGCTGCCATCAAGACCGGAAACCTCAAGATCACCATTGAGGCGATGCCGGTGTTCCTCGGCGCGCTGATGCTCGGCCCGGTCGACGGAATGGTCATCGGCGGCATCGGCACGCTGCTGTATCAGCTGCTGTCCTATGGCGTGACCGCCACGACCGCGCTGTGGATCGCGCCGTATGTGCTGCTCGGCCTGTGCGTGGGCGCGGTGTCCGCGCGGCACGGGTACGCCTGCACCAAGCGCCAGCTCGTGCTGCTGGTCGTGCTGGGGGAGCTGGGCATCACGGCACTCAATACCGGCTCGCTGTATATCGACAGCCTCATCTACGGGTACTATTCGCCCGTGTTCGTCTTCGGCACGCTGCCGCTGCGTCTGGGCATCTGCGCGGCGAAGGCGGTCGTGTTTTCGCTGCTGCTGCCGTCGCTGCTGCCGCTCGTGCGCCGCGCGGTGCAGCCGCGCGCCAATTGACCGGACAGAAATACGGCAAAGCCGCCGCTCGACAGGAGCGGCGGCTTTTTGAGACTGTCAAAAAGTATTACTTTTTGACAAGGGGGGTGCAGTCTGCTGCGCGCATAATTTGTGCGCCGCCGGCGCACAAATTCCACACTTGCAGCCTGAGAAGTATTTTCTTCGCCGCACATGTCGCCGAAGAAAATGATTGGACTTTCTTTGCGCCCGCAGGCGCAAAGGCTACGAGGTTCCTTGACAGGCTGGCCGCCGCTCGATATGAGCGGCGGCTTTTTGCGCGGGGCATGAAAAAGCAGTCCGGCATGAACCATGCCGGACTGCTCCATCCAATTGGGGCGCAGTGCCCCGGTTCTCCCCCCTGCTGCACAAGCAATGTACGCAGCAGCACCGGCGCTCGGCCGGATGATCCGGCAGCGGGCATCCAAACCGCTGCCGGGTGATGACAAAACCTCAGTCGAACTTCGGCTGCTCGAGGTAGTCGGTGTACTCGCGCAGGAACTTCTTCTCCTCCGGCTTGAGATCCAGGCCGATCGTGCCGCCCGGATTCATGTTGTAGTCGGGGTCAAAGTAGTCCTTGAGCACGCGGAACACGCCGTACTCCTTCTCGCCGATGTAGCCCTCGAGCCAGGGCGCGAACATCTTACCGATGCCGTGGTGGTGGCTCACGGCCGCGCCGGAGCGCTGGATCGCGTCGAGGATCGTGGTGTGGTAGGCCTTGAAGGCGTCCTCATCCTGCATGCGGGTGAGGAAGATGAAATACAGGTTCGCGCCCTGCGGATAGCAGTGCGACATGTGCGTCGTGACGACGGTGTTCGGCAGCGCGTGGCAGATCTTGCGCACGTCGGCGTGCACCTGCTCCATGTTCGACCAGTTGACCGTGCACTCGAGGGTGTCGGTCGTGATGCCGAAGTCCATGAGCGTGTCGCGCAGGTAGGGGTCGTTGAAGCGGCCCTTTTCCCAGCTGCGGGTGACGTAGCCGGTCAGCGGCATGCCGCCGTGCTTGCGCGCGATCCTGGCGATGTTGCGCGCGACGTTGCGGCTGTAGCCCTTTTCGCCGTCGGTGAAGCCGAGGAAGAGGCAGCGCTCCATGTCCTTGTAGCCGAACGCATCAAGCAGCGGCTGCAGCGGCGTCTCATCGACGTTGTAGAGCTTGAGCATGAGGTTGGTCTCCTCCGGGTCGGACAGACGGAACACGGACGAGTAGCCGCACTCGCACTGCATCATCTCGCGGGCAGCCTTCATGGCGGTGTCCCACGTCTTGAAGATGTAGGAGAAGCGCTTGCGGTTCTGCGGCATCCAGCGGAAGATGCGCAGCGTGACCTCGGTCAGCACGCCGAACGTGCCCTCGGAGCCCATCATGATCTGGTTCAGGTTCGGGCCGGTGGCCTCGCGGGAGTAGTGGCTGGTCTGGATGACGCCGATGGGCGTGGCGTACTTCTGGCTGAGCACGATGTCGGCGATGGTGCCGTAGTACGTGCTGTTCTGGCCGGCGCCGCGCGTGACCGTCCAGCCGCCGACGCTCGAATACTCGAACGACTGCGGGAAGTGGCCGCAGGTGTACTGACGCTTCGCGCCGAAGAGCTCGGGCGCGCTCTGCAGCGTCTTTTCCAGATCCGGACCGGACATACCGGCCTGCACGGTGATGGTCTGGTCGATCTCGTTGAAGCTGATGACCTTGTTGAAGTTGCGGCGCATATCCAGCGAGATGCCGCCCTTGGTCGGCTCGACGCCGCGGGTGACGCTGCTGCCGCCGCCGTAGACGTACAGCGGGATGTGGTGCTCGGTGGAGTAGGCGACGATCTGCTCGACCTGCTCGCTCGTCTCGGGGTAGAGCACGACGTCGGGCACGCTGTCAATGCGCTTGTGGCGCAGACGCAGCAGGTCGTAGGCCGTGGCGCCGTAGGCCACGCTCAGACGGTCATAGTCCGCGGTGGAGAGGTTCTGCTCGCCGACGATCGCCTTGAGCGCGTCGATGTGCTCGGGCGCAAGCTGCACCGGGTGATCGGGCAGCTCCACGGGGTCAAAGCCGGTGTCGTCAGAATATGCCTTGAAATCGTCGTCCGTCATCTGGAACTTCTCTTTCATGAGCGTGTACAGAGACTCCTTCGGGTATTTGAAGAAGTTCGGGTCGCCCCAGCGGAAGATGGAGCGGTAGCTATTTTCGGGGGCGGGGGTGAGCAGCCAGTTCGGCTCGAATCCTTTGTACGGTTTGTTGCTCATTGTGCAATCCTCCTCTTGACTTGGATCAGTTTCTGATAGATCGGGCGCAGGCGCGGATAGATCTTGCGGTAGGCCTGCTCGTAGATTTCGTTGTAGATCTCGTGGTTCTTTTCGTTGGGCCGGAAGGTGTCCTTTACGTGGACCATGGCCTTGGCCGCCTCGTCAAAGTCGGCGAACACGCCCTTGGCCACGAATGCGACCATGGACGAGCCGATGGAGCACGCCTCATGCGTCTGCGAGCGCACGACCGGCAGGCCGAACACGTCCGCCGCGATCTGGCAGACCACGTTACTCTTCGCGCCGCCGCCGCCGATGCGGATCTCATGGATGGTCAGACCCGAGCGGTCCTCCATGATGCGCAGCGCCATGTACAGCTCCAGGCACAGGCCCTCGATGATGGCGCGGTAGAAGTGATAGCGCGTGTGGTAATCGGAAAAGCCGATGACCGCGCCGAGCGAATCCGGGTGCAGGATGCCGGCCGTCCAGTACGGCTGCAGGAGCAGACCGTCGCTGCCGGCGGGCAGGTCGCGGATGCGCTGGTCGAGCAGGGCCTCGGGCGCCATGCCTTTTTCCTTGGCGTCGATGGCGTCGGCCGTGCCGAATTCCTTGACGAACCACGACAGCAGCCACAGACCGCGGTAGATCTCGATCTCGGGGTTGTAGTGGTCGTTGAGCACGCCGGGATAGGCGGGCAGAAACTGCTGCGGCTCGACGTACTCGGTCGTGCTGAACTGGATGGTGGCCGTCGTGCCCAGCGAGATGGACGCCTTGTCGGCGTCGACGACGGCAAGGCCGAGCGTCTCGCAGCCCTTGTCCGAGCCGGTCGAGATGAGCGGCAGGCCGGCAGGGATACCGGTCAGGGCGCAGACCTCGTCCGTGATCGTGCCGATGACCGTGCCGGAGGGCACAAGGTCGCACAGCTTTTCGTTCGGCACGTCGCAGAAGCAGCGCGTGAGGCTGCCGGGCTTCATCCAGCGGCGGTTTTTGTAGTCAAACGGGATGTGGCCGATCTGGTTTGAGGCCGAGTCGATGAGGTTGCCCGTGAGCTTGTAGTTGAGGTAGGTGGGCAGCATGACGTACTTGGCGGTCCTGGCCCAGATCTCCGGCTCGTGGCGCATGATCCAGTTGCCGGCGGAGGCAGCGTAGACCACCTTCGCCGTCGGCTCCATGCCGGCGAGCTTAAAGACCATCATGTTCTTGGCAGGCATGGCGCCGTTCGGATCGACGGTGCGCTTGTCCAGCCAGAGGATGATGTCGCGCAGGGGGTTGTTGTTCTCGTCCAGACACACAACGGTGTCGCGGATGACGGTGATCGTCATGGCGATCACGTCCGGCAGCAGGGCGTTGCTGCGTGCACACAGCTCGCGGCAGCATTCGCACATACGGTCGAAGTAGAAGTCCGGCTTCTGCTCCGCCCAGCCGGGCTCTTTTGAAAAGTACGGCTCGGCGTATTTGCTCTGGACGACGTCCACGATCCGGCCGTCCGGGTCGACGAGCAGGGCGCGCGCGCTCTGTGTGCCGATGTCGCAGGTCAGCACCAGCGGTTTGCTCAAGTTGATTCCCTCCTATGATATAGTTTGCTCTCTCTCCTATACTGTAAGCGATTTTCGCGCTGATTTCAATCGGGTTTGTGCTTGAGCAGACTGCTCGTGGCGATGACGTCCACGCCGAGGCCGAGCACATCGGGGATGACCACGTCGCCGCGGCCGATGCGTTCGGTCACGGTCACGGTGCGGATGGCGTCCATGACGTCGAAGATGCGGCCCTTCGGGATGTCCGCCGATACGCGCACCGGCAGCACCGGCGCGTCGGCGAAGGCCGTGCGCACGGTCGAGCAGATGGTGCGCTTGGGCGCGGTCATCTCCGAGATGGCAAACTCCTTGCCGCGGGGGCAGGTGTTGCCGGTGACGGACCAGCCGTCGCCGTCGCGTTCGATTTTCAAGGTGCAGCCGCGCGGGCAGCCGATACAGGTGAGTTCTTTCATGCCTTCGCCACCTCGATCTCAAAGTGGACATCGCCGGCGCCGGCGATGCCGAGCTTGTCAAAGTCCAGCGTGAGCTGCTGCATCTCGGGCGGGCGCAGGAAGGGATAGCGCCGCGACCAGACCTCGCTGCCGTCGATGGTCAGCACCACGCGGCAGGGGCCGAGCACCTCCGCGCTGCGGAAATACAGCGTGACGGCGCTGTTGTCCTGCGTGCGGTCGAGCCGCTGCGGGACCAGATAGCCGAAGTCGTCCGAGATCGTGACGGCGACCTCGTCGCGCGTGTGCGCGGCAAAGTGCGCCGCGCTCCTGCCGGCCAGCTCGCCGGAGGCGGACACGTAGTCCACGAGATCGTTGACGTGCAGCGCGTTGCCGCACGAGAAGATGCCGGGGATCTCGGTCATGAGCTGCCCGTCGCAGACGGGACCGCGGGTGTGCCCGTCGAGCGGGACGCCGAGCGACTCCGCCAGCTCGTTTTCCGGGATGAGGCCGACGGACACGATCAGCGCGTCGCAGTCGATGCGCTGCTCCGTGCCGGCGATGGGGCGCATGGTCTCGTCCACCTCGGCGACCTCCACGCCCGTGAGCCGGTCTGCGCCGAACACGCGCGTGACCGTGTGGCTCAGGTGCAGCGGGATGTTGTAGTCGTGCAGGCACTGGTGGATGTTGCGCGTCAGGCCCGAGGGGGTGGGCTTGGCCTCATACACGCCGAGCACCTCTGCGCCCTCGAGCGTCAGGCGGCGCGCCATGATGAGCCCGATGTCACCGCTGCCGAGGATGACGCAGCGGCGGGTCGGCAGCTCGCCGAGCAGGTTCGTAAAGTTCTGCGCAGTGCCGGCCGTGAACACGCCCGCCGGGCGCGTGCCGTGGATAAAGACCTGCTTTGCCGTGCGCTCGCGGCAGCCGGTGGCCAGCACGAGCGTGCGCGTCTCGTCGCGGGCGACGCCGCTGCGGCTGACGGTGCAGACCGCAAAGCCGCCGGACGTTTTCTCCACGCGCGTGACGAAGGTCTGCGTGCGCGCCTCGATCTGCAGCTGCCCGAGCCGGTCGATGAAGCGCTCGACATATTCCGGCCCTGCCAGCCGCTCGCCGAAGCGCGCGAGGCCGAAGCCGTCGTGAATGCACTGCTTGAGCATGCCGCCCAGACGCGCCTCGCGCTCGATGAGCAGCACGTGCGCACCGTTTTCGTGCGCGGAGATGGAGGCTGCGAGCCCGCCCGGGCCGCCGCCGATGACGATGACGTCGTACATCATGCCTGCACCTCCCCGGATTTCGTCGGGCCGAACGTGATGGGTGCGTCGGCCGAGGACTTGCGCACCTCGCTGAGCGGCACGCCGAGGAATTCGGCGATGATGCGCACCACCTGCGGCGAGCAGAACCCGCCCTGGCAGCGCCCCATGCCGGGACGCACGCGCTTTTTCACGCCGTCGACCGTCGGCACGCACACATTCGAGCGCAGCGCGTCGAGGATCTCGCCGCGGCTGATCTCCTCACAGCGGCAGACGATGACGCCGTAGTCGGGATTTTTTGCAATGTAGGCCGCGCGCGTCTCATCGTCCATCTCACGCAGCACGGGGATGCCCGGCCGGTGGGGGTCGAAGTCGGGATTCGCGGCCACGGGGCGGTCGTGCGCGAGGATGCTGACCGCCATGTCCGCCACATCCACCGCGACGGCGGGCGCCGTCGTCAGGCCGGGGGACTGGATGCCCGCGACGTGGATGAGGTTGTGCGTGCGGCGGCCGCGCTCGATGATGAAGTCCTCCTCGAACGTGGGGGCGCGCACGCCGGTGAAATAGGTGATGATGTCGCGCTCGGTCAGCGCGGGCATCGTGATCTTCTGCTTGGCGAACACGTGCGCGATGCTCTCGGGATAGGTCGCGGTGTTCTCCTTTTCATAGGTCTCCACGGCATCGGGGCCGACGAGCAGGTTGTCGTGCACGGTGTGCAGGATGCCGCCGCCCTTCGAGTGCGTCCTGGAGACGGTGTCGGTGCCCTTGACGGACGCGATCGAGTGCATGAACGCACCGGCCTTGCGGTCGAGGATGCTGTTCGTACCGCGGCGGGGGTGGATGGAGAAGAAGCGGTCGCCGGCCATGCGCGCCACCTCCTCGGCGAACACGCCAGCCGCATTGATGACGAGCGCAGGGTGCAGCGTGCCGCGGTTGGTGTGTACGGCGGTGATCTTTCCGTTTTCGACGTCCATGCCCAGCACGGCGGTGTTGAGCGCGATGCGCGCGCCGTTTTGCACGGCGTTTTCCGCGTAGGCGATCGTCAGCCCGTAGGGGCAGACGCAGCCGGAGTCCGGGTTGGAGATGGCGAAGCGGGTCTTTTCATTGAAGTTCGGCTCGCGCCTGAGCAGCTCCTTACCGGAGATGAGGCGGGTGTCCGAGATGCCGTCGTGGTATTTGCGCCACATGCAGTAGCACCACACGGCCGGGCGCAGCCAGCCGTGCTGGAAGCAGACGTACTGCCCCACACGGGAAAACGGCACGTCGAGCTCCCTGCAGACCTGATCGAACATGGCGTTGCCGCGCCGGATGTACCTGTGCTTGACGCTGCCGCGGCCGAGGTCGATGCCCGGATGCACCTCGCCGTCGTTGCGCCCGGAGGCGCCGAGCGCGAGGTCACACTCCTTGTCGACGACCAGGATGTCGAGCTGCTTGCGCGCAAGCTCGCGTGCGATCGACACGCCCGAGATGCCGCCGCCGATGATGAGCACGTCGGGCGTCTGCCCGTCGAGCGCGTCGTCGCGCAGCGCGGGCACGCGCATGGGCGCATCCTTGCCGCCTGTGAACGTGATGTCGTTGACGACATGGCACGTGGAATACTTCGTTGCAGCCATCTGGCCGGCGCGCACAACGTCGTCCCAGCGGTCAAGCGTGCCGCGCAGGACGATGCAGTTATCCTCCAGCGCCGCCGTGACCTTGCCGCCGAAGGCTTTGCGCAGTTTTCGGTTCAAAACGGAGATCCGCATAACAGAGGTGCCTCCCAAACGGTAAGTCGGTCGGCCGACCGACTGGATAGGTCAAATATACCTTTTTTTCGGTGTAAAGTCAAGAACGGGGCCTGCGGCAAATCTGCCGAAATTTTTTTGTCATACTAGACAAAACGACCAAAAACGCGTACAATCAAATGCGTATGATTACACAAATGCAGAAAAGAGGGACACGAAATGGCCGCTCCGCGCAATGACAATGTCAAAGAAAAGATCCTCGACGCCGCGACCGGCCTGCTCAATACACAGACGTTTGCCGACATCTCGCTGGCAGAGATCGCGGCGGCGGCGGGCGTGTCCAAGGGGACGCTGTACTACCATTATAAGAACAAGACGGATATCCTCTTCGGCATCACCAACCGGTATCTCGACCGCCAGTGGGACGATCTGATCGCGTGGACGGAGAACAAGGACAAGGACACGTCCGTGCACCGTCTGGTCAAGTACGTGGTCGAGCGCAACACCGCCTCCGCCGGAATGCGCCTGCACCTGATCCACGCCGCCATGCTCGGCGACGAGGCGCTGCGCGCCAAGCTCATCGAGCGCTATGCCGCCTTCGAGCGGCTCATCGCCGAGAAGATCGCCGAGCGCACCGACGCCGTTTCCGCCGATTACCTGACGCAGCTGATCCTGCTCGCGTCCGATGGGATGATCGTGCAGGAGGCGCTGCGCAACGATAACTTTGACGCGGCCGCCTTCGTGCGCCAGAGCGAGGCATATCTGCGCGTGCTGCGTCCCGCGGGGCGTGATTGAGCGGCTGCGCACGGTGCACGCAGATTGTATCGGAAGTCACCCTCTTGTCCGGATTTGTGAAAGAATTAGCGTGTAGCGGTTGACACCGCATGGAACACATGGTAGTATTTTTGTAATAACCGTGGGGTGGAGCGGTTATCCTGTTTTACCGGCGGCAGCGTGTGCCGCAACCGCTTTTTTTGTATGTCGAAGGCAGCGGAATGCATCCGCATTCCGTCGTCTTTTTACATAGCTGCAATGGGAATTATTTTGAAAGAAGGGACAATATGAAAGACCTGAAACATCTGATTTTCTTCGAAAATCTCCTGCAGGATGCGCAGAACGAACTCGTCACGCAGGCGGTCAATGACGGGAAAATCGCCCTCGGGTACAACTGCTATTACATCCCCGAGGTTCTGCTCAACCTGCCGGGCTGCTTCTCGAGCCGCCTGCGCGCGCCGCGCTGCGAGTCTACCGACGTTGCGACCTACTACATGACCAGCCGTGTCTGCCCGTATGTCCGCTCCATCCTCGAGCGTGCCATTGAGGGCGGCTACAACTACCTCAACGCGCTCTTCGGCGCCGAGTGCTGCGCGTCCATGGAGCGTATGGAAGAGCACTTCTTCCTCATCAATCCCGTGAAGAACGAGCGCTTCTTCGTCACGCAGATCGATCCCCCGCTCAAGGGCGATAAGACCAGCTATGACTACTACAAGGGTCAGCTCAAGCTCAAGGTCGTCGACCAGCTCGCCGAGCGCTACGGCGTGGATACCTCCGATGCCGCCATGCGCGCGACCATCGAGAAGTTCAACGAGCTGTGCGATGTCATCACCGAGATCGGCAACTTCCGCAAGCTGCCCAACCCGCCCATTACCGGCTATGAGTTCCATGTCATCCAGCTCGTGAGTCAGGTCTGCCCGCACGACCTGATCCTCCCCTACCTGAAGGAGACGCTTGCCGAGATCAAAAAGCGCAAGCCCGAGCCGGAGTTCCCGTTCCGTGCGCGCGTCGTGGTCGTCGGCTCCGAGATCGACGATCCCGAGTTCACGAAGCTCCTCGAGACCTGCGGCGCGATGGTCGTGGCCGACCGCTACTGCTTCGGCAGCTTCCCGAGCCGCGAGCGCATCGAGATCCGCGACGGCGAGAGCGCGTTCGACGCCATCGTCCGCCACTACCTGTACTGGAATCAGTGCGCCCGCTTCATGGAAGGCGCGAAGATCGACCAGCGCCATGCCGAGGCCAAGCGCCTTGTCGATGAGTTCCATGCCGACGGCGTGATCTACGAGAACATGAAGTTCTGCGAGTTCTGGAGCTATGAGAAGGTGCTCGCCTCCCATATCCTGACCGAGGAGATGGGCGTGCCGTGCTGCACGATCGAGAAGGAATACGCGCTCGGCTCCGTCGGCCAGCTCCGTACCCGTTTCCAGGCCTTCGTTGAGAGTCTGGAAATCAAGAAAATCAATTCTTGAACAGGAGGGGAATGAAAACTATGAATTGCCCTGTTACGAAATTTATTGATTCCAAGATGCAGAGATTCGACCCCCTCTGGCAGGCTCAGAACGGTGTCGGCGGTCTCCGCAGCCGTTACTATGATAAGACCGGCGTCGCCAAGTACCGCGAGTGGCGCGGTCTGCACGACACCATGGTCGACTACCGCGCATGGCTCAAAAACGTCATGTCCATGGCTGCCATGGTCGCCTCCGCGCCGATCCCGTGCCTGAAGGGCTTCTGGGAATACCGCTGGATGGGCTCCTTCCTCGGCACGTTCATGTTCATCGACCGCCTGTTTGAGGGCTACCGCGGCCCCGAGCTCGTGACCGCGCACATGAATATGCACGCCATCGTGCAGAGCCTGACCAAGAAGATCGCCCTTGTGCTGTCTCACGACCTGCGCATCGGCGGCAAGGACAGCGATAAGATCCTCCCCTTTGACGAGGTTCTGCCGCCGCTGTTCCTGACCGGCTTCAAGGATCTGATCCCCGTCCCGCTGCAGACGCTGCCGGAGTTCATCATCTGCGACGTTGACCAGCACCTCAACCCGTACTACATCGACGTGGCCGAGTCCTTCGGTCTGCCGGCGGACGTCTGCTCCCGCTGCGCGGCGGAGACCGGCGTCGCGCTCGACGATGCGTTCCCGCTCTTCGGCAAGGCTATGATCTCCACGAACATGCCCTGCAACGCCTCCGAGGCGACCTCCATGTTCCAGCGCCGCCGCATCGGCCTGCCTGACTTCCAGGCGACCATGGCGATGATCCACAACGAGCCGGCTGCCCACCCGTACTCCGCGCAGGTCCTGCAGGACTGCATCGACTTCATCGAGAAGGAATACGGCGTTGAGTACGACTGGAACGCCCTGTTCAAGCGCGCCAAGCACATGAACGAGCAGAACCGTCTCGAGCTCGAGAAGTGGGATTACTTCAAGACTCCCTACTGCCCGATGACCGGCATCAACGAGACCCTGTACCGTCTGTACGCATGGGCCTCCGTCAACGGCCAGGAGGACTACTTCACCAAGAACGACCGCAAGGTCATGAAGATCCTGCGCAAGTGCTACAAGAATAAGTACGTCCCGTACGGCGGCACCACGCGTCACCGTGCGTTCCTGTGGGGACCGTCCGCCGTGTACTACACCGACTTCCCGACCTGGACGCAGAACTGCTGGGGCATCAACATCGTCCTGAACATGGACTCCACCATGGGTCACAACATGATCAATACGACCGACCCCGATCAGGCGCTCAAGGATCTGGCGGCTTTCAGCGAAAAGGGCACGATGCGCCATATGGCCGTCGGCGGCTGGGACAACGTCAACTCCGTCTGGGAGTGGGCCAAGAACTTCAACTGCGACATGGTGCTCATGAACGACAACATCGCCTGCAAGGGCATGCTCGGCGTGCACGCCATGATGGAGGAGCAGGCGCGCGACCTCGGCTTCCACTTCATCTTCATCGAGCACGACCTCGAGGACTGCCGCACCGTCCCCCGTCAGGATATGCGCAACTGCGTCAACCAGTACATGGCCGTCGTCCTGAATGAGAAGCCGCTCGACCCGACGCTCGTTGAGTTCGACGACTCCGCGGCGTACTAAGAAAGGCAGGTACCGACTATGAATATGAAACTCGCTGCAAAGATCATGGGCAAGGTCGGCCTTGTCGGCTTTGTCGGCTTCGTTGCGACCTTCACGATCTATATGTTCAATCTGGAGAACAAGCTCATCTACTATGTGCTGCGTCCCTTCCTGACCAAGCACTACGATTCTCAGGTGCGCGATAAGCGCATCGTCTGAGCGCCCGCAGAGCAACCCGCAAATCAGAAACCCCGCTGCTTCGGCAGCGGGGTTTTTGCGTGTGCCGCAGGCACACGCTCCACAGAGGACCGCTTCGCTGGGTTCTCGGCGGAAAAAATGATGGGACTTTCTTTCGCCGCGCCATTGGCGAAACTCTACGGGGTTTTTGGCAAGCTGCACACCCCCACTGCTTCGGCAGCGGGGTTTTGCGGCGTTACGGGACTTTGTGATGGTTGAACCATACCGCAGGGCGCGAAAAAGCCCGCGTGCAATGCACGCGGGCTGATTTCGCAAGAACGTAGATCCGATCTTACTTGATGCCGTACTTCTTGTTGAACTTATCCACACGGCCGCTGGTGTCAACGAGCTTCTGCTTGCCGGTGTAGAAGGGGTGGCACTTGGAGCAGATCTCGATGGAGATGTTCTGCTTCGTGGAGCGGGTCTCGTACACGGCGCCGCAGGCGCAGCGGATCGTGGTCGGCTGGTAATTCGGATGGATACCGTCTTTCATAGTCATTCACCTCATAATAAGCTGTCTTGAGCACGGGCTGGTCCATGGTTACAAGACGCAACCTGAATTCTACCATGCCGATGACAGAAAAGCAAGCGTTTTTGTAATTTTTTTATGCGTCCGATTCGGGGACGTCGGCGCTGCAGCCGCAGTGCAGAAAGTACAGCGTCCTCCGGCAGACTGGGCGGCCGGTGATGCGCGCCATTGCCCCGGCATAAGCGCGCAGCTGCGCGGCATAGTACACCGTGCGCTCCGGTACGGCATCGGGGCGGATGCGGTCAGTCTTGTAGTCCACGATCACGAGGCCGTCCTTTGTTTCGAACCACGCGTCCACCACGCCCTGCAGCAGCACCTGCTCTTCCCCGGCGCCGGGGAAGAACGTCTCCGCCGGGCACAGGAGCGAGAAGCGAAACTCCCGCCGCAGCGTGCCCGCGGCCTCTGCCGCCGCAAGCGCCGCGCCGAGCGGTGTGCGCATCAGCTGCAGGAGCGAGGCTGTGTTCACGGCCTGTGCCTCGCGCGCCGTAAGCAGACCGCGCGCGGAAAGAGACTCCACCTGTGCGCGGATGCCCTCGGGCGTCTGCGCGCCGGCAAAGCGCAGATATTGCAGCGTACGGTGCGTGGCCGTGCCGCGCTCGGCCGCGGTGAGCCTGCGCTCCCGCACCGAAAAATCCGGCCGGCGGAAGGTCTGCGTGCGCGGCGCGCCCTTGAGCAGCGGCGCGCCGGCGTCTTCGGGCGGTGCGTCCTCCGCCTCCAGCCGCTTGAGCTCCGTCGCCGTCACCTTCGACGGCAGGTCGATGGCCTGTGCGTGCGCATAGCGGAACGTAAGCGTGCGCTCGAGCTGCGCCAGCAGGGCGGGATCCGGCTCCGGCAGCGTGGGTTCGGCTTCCGCTTCCGTGCGCTCTGCCGCGGCGTCCGCCTTCAGATAGACGTAATTCCGGCGCAGGAAGCGCTCATCCCGGTCGAGCAGCGCGCTCTGCAGCAGCCAGTGCAGCGGGCTCTGCGCAGCGCGCAGCAGCTCCGGCGCGAGGGGCACGGTGGCCGTGGCGGTCAGGGTGCTGACGGTCTTGCCGATGTCGCGCACGGTGCCCGTGATGACGAGCCGCTCCTTTGCGCGCGTCATGGCCACGTACAGCAGGCGCATCTCCTCCGAGAGCGTCTCGGTCAGCAGCTGCGCCGCGATCGCCTGCCGCGCGATGGTCGGGTATTCCACGCCGTGCTCGAGATCCGTGCACTTCGGCCCCAGACCGAGCGCCGGGTGCACGAGCACGCTTGTGCGCGCATCGGATTTGTTGAACAGGCGCGCCGTGTCGCACAAGAACACGAACGGGAACTCCAGCCCCTTGGATTTGTGGATGCTCAGGATGCGCACGCTGCGGCTCTCGCCGCCGGGGACGGCGGGTTCTTCGCCCTCGGTCTCCTGCCGCTGCATCCAGAGCAGGAAGCGGTGCAGCCCGCGCGCACCCGTCTGTTCAAACTGCTGCGCCAGGTCGAGCAGGAGCAGTACATTGCGCCGCCGCAGCTCGCCGTCCGTCATCGCGCTCGTGAGCGCCATGACGGCGCGGTCGTCCACGACGTGCCACAAAAATTCGCTCAGCGGCAGCTCGATCGACAGCGCGCGGTAGCGCGCAAGCACGTCGAGAAAGTCCCGGCAGTCGTCGCGCGTCTCGGCGGCGAGCGTGACCGCGGTGTAAAAATCATGCTCGCGGTCGCACGTGCGCACGGCGGCCAGATCGTCCGCCGTCAGGCCGAAGAGCGGCGAGCGCAGCGCCGCGATGAGCGGCACATCCTGGTGCGGATTGTCCACCACTGCCAGCAGCGAGCGCAGCACCGACACCTCCTCGGAGGTGTAAAAGCCGCCGCTCGTCTCCGACGACACGGGGATGCCCTGCGCCGTGAGCGCCGCGCGGTACACCGGACCGATGCTGTTGGCGCTGCGCAGCAGGATGACCACATCGCCGTAGTGCGCGGGGCGCGCAGCGCCGTTTTCCCACACGGATGCGCCGCCGTCGATGAGCGCCCGGATGCGCTGCGCGACATAGTCTGCCTCCAGCGCGGACTTTTCCGGCGTGGGCGCATCGTCGTCCGCGTCCGGCAGCTCGAGCACGGCAAGCTCCGGCAGCACATCGTCGCCGGGGTAGCTTGCTCCGGCGCGCAGCCGGGCCGCGTCGTCATAGTCCAGCTCACCGAGCGCGCGCGACATGATGTTGGAAAAGACGTGGTTGGCCGCTTCCAGCACCGCGCGGCGGGAGCGGAAATTCTCCTGCAGGAGGATGCGCCGCGGCGCACCGGGCGCGGCTGCGCGGAAATCCGCAAAGCGCGCGTATTTCTCGAGGAAGATCGTCGGGTCGGCGAGGCGGAAGCGGTAGATCGACTGCTTGACGTCGCCGACGAAAAAGAGGTTGCTGCCGCCGCGTGACACCGCGCGGAAGATGAGATCCTGCACCTCCGACACGTCCTGATATTCGTCGACCATGATCTCGGTGTACCGCCCCGAGAGCTGGCGCGCCAGCTCCGTCGGCGCGCCGTCGTCGTCCGTGAGCAGCTGCGCGGTCATGTGCTCGAGATCGGAGAAGTCCACGAGACTGCGCCGCCGCTTTTCGGCGGCGTAGGCCGCGCCGAAGTCGAGCGTCAGCGCCAGCAGCGCCTGCATGGCCGGGGCCGTCGTGTGCAGGTCACTCAGTGCCTGTGCAGAGGGGATGTTGATCTGCTTTTGCAGGGTCTGGATGGCTTTTTTCGCCGCGTCGCGCTGCGCCTTGACGCGGTCGCGCACGTCCGGGTCGGGCGGCTTGCGCGTGCTGCCGAGGCGCGGGAACGGCACGTCCTGCAGCGCCGCGACGGCCGCGTCCCAGCTCTGATCGCAGGCGCGCACGACGGCGCGCAGGCCGGCGGCCGTCTCCCCGAAGCTCGTGCCGTAGATGCCGTAGAGCCACTCCATGTCCTGCGCCGCCATGATGCTCAGCTGCTCGTCGAGCACGCGCGCCCAGTGTGCCGCGCTCTCGCGCACGCGCGCGAGCAATGACTGCCCCCACGGTGTCGCGCCCGCGTCGGTCACGCCGTCGAGCGCGAGCAGCTCCACCTGCTGTGCGGCCCACTGCTCGGGCCGGGCGTGGCACTGCATCTTGTCATACAGCGTGAGCACCAGCTCGCCCAGACGCGCATCGTCGCGCCCGCCGCCGACGGTGTCGGCCAGCAGGCGGAAGGCCGCGTCGGCATCCATGCGGGCGTAGGCGCGCTCGAGCGTGCGCTCCAGCGCCGTCGTGCGCAGGGCGGCGCAGCGCTCGGTGTCGGCGACCTGAAAGTCCGGCGCGAGGGCGAGGGCTGCACAGTTGGCGCGCAGGAAGTCGGCGCAGAAGCTGTGGATCGTGCCGATCTCGGCGCGGGCGCACAGCGCGGCCTGCCGCCGCAGGCGGCGGTTTTCGGGGTCGGAGGCAATGCGCGCATAGATCCCGTCGAGGATGCGGCTGCGCAGCTCGGCCGCGGCCGCGCGCGTGTAGGTGATGACGAGGAAGCGGTCGATGTCAACAGGATTTTCCGCATCTGTAAGGTAGGCCATGAGCCGCTCGGTGAGCACGCGGGTCTTGCCGCTGCCTGCCGCCGCGGACACGAGCACGGTGCTGCCGCGCGTGTCGATCGCGGCGCGCTGCTCGGGCGTGAAGTTCAGTTCAGCCATGCGGCTCGCCTCCTTTCAGGCTGCTCCAGATTTTGTCGGCGGGGAGCTTTGTCAGCACGCGGTGGCAGTCGCCCTCCACGCCGGGCGTAAAGTGGCAGACGCTCAGATAGTCGCAGTGCGTGCAGGCGGTGTCCTGCCCGGAGCGGAAATAGGGGTCTGCCGTGATGCTGCCGCCGCGCAGCTCGTGCGCGAGGTCGAGCAGCGTTGTTTCAATGTGCCGCGCGAGCAGGCCGAGCTGCTCTGCGCTTGCAAGGGCGTCCGCCTTGCGCCGGGGCGAGATGGGCAGGTACTGCGGCGTGTCGCTGTGCTCCATCGCGTGCAGCACGGCTTCGTCGTCGAGCAGCAGACCGGAGCGGCGCACCGCGCCGGCGCGCTCTTTGGCCGCTTCCTCCGGCGAGAGCCGGCGGTCGGCCGGGATGAGCACATCGCGCGCCGGGACGTAGAGCACGCCCGCCGGCACGATCTCGTGGCCGTAGCGCTCCGGACCCGAGCGCTCGAGCGCGAACAGGTACAGCAGCATCTGCAGCCCCATACCGTACCACACGTCCGAGAGCGAGAACGCCTTGCGCCCGGTCTTGTAGTCGACCACGCGCAGGTAGAGCTTGCCGTCGTGCAGCCAGCCGTCCACGCGGTCGGCCACGCCGCTCATGTTGAGCGTCACCGCACCGTCCGAGAGCGTGATCGGCGCGATCTGCTCGGGGTCGGCGAAGTTGAGCTCGAAATCCAGCGGCACGAAATCGCCCGCGCGCAGCTCGTGCGCCATGTCGGTCACCACCTGCCGCACCTGCCGGCACAGGCGGCGGAAGAGATAAATGAAGCGTGCGGATTTTTCCTGAAAATCGTTGAGCTCGTCGTGGATGTAGCGCTGCGTCCAGTGGTCGGTGAAGCGCCCGAGCTCCTCGTCGGTCACGACGGCGAAGCCGCCGGCGGCCGTCGCATCCTGCGCCGTGTGCTGCAGGACATAGTGGAAGAACGTGCCGATCTCCGGCGGGTTGAACGCCGCCGGGCGGCGGGGCCTGGCCTTGAGCCCGTATTGCAGAAAGTAGGCATAGCGGCAGGCGCTGAAGCGCTCGGCCTTCGACGCCGAGAGATACAGCCGCTGCCCGTAGAGCGCGCGCACGCGCTCGGGCGAGAGACGGCCGCGGGCGGTGTGCGCCGCGCGTGTGAGCGCTGCGAGCGCGGCGGGGTCGTGCTGCCCGAACCATGCGCGCGCGGCGTTGGCATTGGCGTCCGTCGCGCCGCGCAGCGTACGCGCAGCCAGCTCCAGCGCCGGTGCGGGGGCGAGCAGTCGCTGCGCATCGGGGTCAACGGGCTGCGGCAGCGTGCCGAACAGCTGCCCGATGCGCGTGACGAGAAAGGCTGCGCGTGTGGGCGTGCCATTGCCGTCAAAGAGCGGGTAGGTCACCGTGAGCGTCTCGGACGGGAGCGTCACGCACTGATAGACAAGGTTGTATTCGCGCCAGAGCACATCGTCCGTGCCGCCGCCGATGTCAAGCTCCAGCTCCAGCAGCTCGCGCCGCTCCTCGGGCGAGAACACGCCGTCCGGCTCACCGGCGCGCGGCAGCCGGTCGTCCGACGCGCCGAGCAAGATCAGATGCCGGATGCCGCGCCGGCGCATCCGGTCGAGGTCGCCGGCGGTCACGCGGTCGAGCGCGACGGGGATCGTGCCGATGTCGTAGCAGGCGAGCATGCGCAAAAACAGCGTCGCAAACGTGTCGGCGTCCATCTGCGTGCCGCCGAGGATGGCGGCAAACTGCTCGAGCGCGCCGACCGTCAGCTCCCAGAGCTGCGCGTATTCGGCCGCGAGCGCGCCGCGTCCCTCGCGGCGCAGATCCTCAGCGAGCGTGTCGAGCCGCTGTGCAAGCTGCAGCCGCTCGAGAAAATCCGCCAGCGCCATGGCCTGCGCCTCGGCGGTGGCGGCGGCGTGGCTCTGCGCGCTGAGCCGCCGCAGCGGGTCTGCTGCCCGCTGCCGCAGATCATTGATCCCCGCAAGGCGGGCGGCGGCCTCGTCCGTGTCCGGCGCGCCGTAGCCGTCCGGATGCTGCTGCCACGGGCCCGGGCGCGTCCACGCGCTGCCGCGGACGGACCAGAGCAGGACGTAGTTTTCGAGCGTGTCCGTCTCCTCGGGCGTGAGCCCGGCGAGGCCCGTGCGCAGGTAAGCCGAGACGTCCTCGGCGTCCCACCCGCCGGTCACGATGTCGTAGGCCGCGCGGATGAGCGCCACGAGCGGCTTTTGCAGCAGGTCGGTGCGGCGGGCAAAATAGAGCGGCACGCCGTAGTAGGCGCACATGCGCTCGAGCGCGGGCGCGTAGTCGGAAAAGCCGCGCGCGGCGATGGCAATGTCGCGCCAGCGGCAGCCCGATTGCACGAGCTGCAGTGCGCGGGAGGCCGCCCATGCGCACTCGGCCGTGAGATCGTCCGCCGTGCGCACGCTGATCGTGTGCGCGGGGTCGTCAAAGTGCGCGGAGGTGTAGGAAAACAGCTGCTGCTCGAGCACGCGCAGCGGCGTGTCGGCGACACGGGCGGGGCAGGCCTCGACGGTGGCGGGCACGCCGCAGTCGTCCGCCATGTCCAGCAGCACGCGCGCCGTGTGCCGCGCCGTGCCGAAGATCTCGTTGCCGTCCGTGAGCGCGTCGAGCGTGAGGCAGACCGTCACATCCGCGCCCGCCGTCAGCAGCGCGCGCACGACGGCCAGCTCCTGCCGCGTGTAGTCGGTGAAGCCGTCGAGATAAAACTGCCCCGTGTGCCCGAGCGTGCTCTCGGGGATACGCTCGGCCAGACGCGTCAGGCGGTCGGTGGGGTCTGCGTGGCCCTGCGCGGTCACGGCGTCATACGCCGCGAGCACGAGCGCGAGATCGCGCAGTTTGTCGCCCAGATAGCCGGGGCAGCGCGCGGCGGTCTGCTCAAGCGCGTCGGGCGTGACGCACGCGGTCTTGAGCTCGTCGATTGCGCCGAGCAGCGTCTGCTGCATCTGCGCCCGGCGGGCGGCCGCGCCGAACAGCCGCAGCCGCGGCGCGACCTGATCGAGCGCCAGCGCCATGCACAGCAGCCGTCCGCCCTGATCGAGCAGCGGCGCGTCACCCGCGCCGGTCTCCGCCGCGACGCGGCGCGCCAGTCCCGTGAAGCTCAGCACCTCGGCGTACAGACTCAGACTGTCGCCGCAGGCAGCGCACAGGGCGCGCTCGGCCTCGTGGCTGTATTGCTCCGGCACGAGCAGCACCTGCCCCGGTGTGCGCGCCGCGACGGCTGCGCGGATGCGCCCCATGAGCAGGTCGGTCTTGCCGCTGGCGGCAGGACCATAGAGCAGATGCAGCATAACATTGCCTCCTTGTGTGTTTTCTAAAGTGTAACATATCTTGTGTCCCAATAAAGGGACAGTGCCCGGCGGTGCGGCTCACCACACCTGCCAGCGCAGGGCGAATGCGGCGAGATAGCCGAGCGCGGCGAGCGCGCTCAGAGCGGTGAGGGCGATGTTCGCGGTGTGCTTTTGCGCGCACTGCGCCAGCGCCAGCGGCACGGGCAGCAGTACGAGCAGGTAGCGCGGCGCGCTCAGCAGCCATGTCGCGCCGACGGCGACAATGTAATACGCGAGAAACCACGCCGTCTGGCTTGCGCGCAGCCGCGGCGCGGCCTTCGCCAGCAGGATGAGGGCGGAAAAGCATGCGACGAGGTTCGGCAGCCAGAGACCGAGCGCGTCGCGCCAATTGCCGCTGCGCAGGCAGCGCAGCAGATAGTCCGTCTGATATGCGGCGGTGCTGAAAAACAGTCCCGTGCGCTGGTTCCAGTGTTCGCGCTGGTAGATGAGAAACTGCAGAGGATTTCCCGACACGTGCCGGTTGATGCAGCAATACGCCGCGAAGCCAAGCGGCACGAGCAGCAGCCCGGCGGCCTGCCGGAGGCTGACACGGCGGCGCTGCACGGCATCGTGCACCAGCTCCCACAGCAGCGGCACGATCAGCAGCAGCCCGAGCGAGCGCGTGAATGCAGCTCCTGCCCCGCACAGCCCGCCGAGCACAGGTCTGTGCGTGCGCGCGAGATAGAGCGCCGCCGCCGTCAGCAGCAAAAACAGGCTCTCGCTCATGGGTGCGGCGAAGAAAAAGCAGCCCGGCGTGAGCACGAGAAACCGCAGCGCGCGCAGCGCCTGCCGGTGCGGCAGGTCGAGCCGCAGCAGCCGGTAGACCACACACCCCGCGCCCGCAAAGCACAGCGCCGATGTCAGCAGCCCCGCGCAGATGTCCGACGGGACGAGCAGCATCACCGCGCGCACCACGAGCGGGTAGCCCGGCAGAAATACGAGCTGCACGACGCGGTCGGGGTCGCCGGCGGCGATGTAGCCGTCGCGTGCGATGTCGAGATAGTGCCGGCTGTCGAGGCAGCGCCAGAATTCGAGCGCCTGCGCCAGCGTCTCCGGCTGCCCGGTCAGCGCGCGGACGCCCCATGTGAGCAGCAGCAGCGCGAGATCGAGCGCGAGCAGTGCGGCGAAAATGCGCGCGGCCATGCGCTCCGGCTCCTGTGCCGGGACGGCGGGCGCGGCGTCCTCCCGCTGCCAGAAGCGCACCCACGCGGGCACGAACCGCAGCCCCACGGCGGCAAACAGCGCCGCGCTGCACCCGGCGGCGATGCCGCCCGCAGCGGTGAGGTTCGGCGTGCGCACGCACCAAAGCACGAACAGCGCCGCGAGCGCGGCAAGGCCCAGCGCATCGAGCGCAATGACGGCGCGGGTTTTCGGCTGCATGGCGGCACCTCCTGTGTGGATCGGATGATGATAAATTGTAGCACGTGCGGCGGCTAAGGTACAACCGTTTGCGTCAATGAAAAACAAAAAAGAAGACATCGTTTGCAGGCTCCGGCAGAATGTGGCCGCCACACGGCCATTCAAAAGGAGAGCACAAACGATGTCCGGGATACTTGTACAGTGAAGCGGGGGAACGGTCCGAGATGCGCGCAGGGAACCGGCCTGAGCGGATGCCGTCCGCCGCGCTGCAGACGCATGTCAGATGCCGAGGTAGAAGCCGGTGCTGAGAATATCCTCGGTGCGCGAGAGCACCTCATGTGCTTCGTCATAATTGCGCAGCGCCAGCTCGGCAACCAGATAATTGGTCAGGCACATGGGTGCCGTGAGCGAGTTTTTGCACGACACACTCTGGATCGCGCAGCGAAAGCAGATATCTCCGTAGCTGCGCACGGGGAGATTGTTGTTGGACGTGATGAGCACGATCTTCACACCGCGGCTGCGCATCCAGGCAAGGATATTGATACCCGTCTTGGAGTAGCGCGGGAAAATATAGGCGATGCAGACATCGCCCACGTCGGCGCTGACGATCTCCTCGGGATAGATCAGGCCGGTGAGCTGGACGAAGTGCACGTTTTTCTTGATCTCACCGAGGCGCGAGACCATATAGTGCGCAAGGGAAAAGCTGCTGCGCATGCCGAGCACATAGATGTTCTCTGCGCCGCTGATGAGGCGGATGGCCGCCTCCAGCTCATCCGGCTGCAGACCGGCGAACGTCTGGTTGAGATTGTTGATATCGGTCGTGAAGGTGTCACTGAGCAGATCGTTGTCGCTGACTGCGGCGGCACGTTCGAGCCGGTCGGGCAGCGAGCCCTTTGTCTGGATCTCTTTTTTGATGTCCTCCTGCATTTCGGAATAGCCGGAATAGCCGAGCGCGCGGGAGAAGCGGATGACCGTCGTCGTGCTCACGCCGGCCTTGGCCGCGAGTTTTTCCAGGGTCTCAAACGCGACGTCCTCATATTTCTCCTGCACATAGTTTGCCACTTTCCGCTGGGAATACGTCAGGCCGGAATAAGCGGCGCTGATCTTTGCGTCAAACAGCATCCGTGAGTCCCTCCCTCTGGGTGTTGATCGCTTGTGACAAGATGTACCCAGTGTACAACATTTTTCCTGTCATTGCAAGCGGCTGTCCGCGACGGGCAGACACGCGCAAACTGTGGTTTGACGTGTCCCGGTCACGATGATATAATAAAAAAATAATGATTTGTCGATCGCGCGAATTTGATTTCATCTGGAGGCCCGACCATGCCGCTGCCTGATTCTCCCTACCCGACCGAGGTGCCCTGCACAAAGGCGGAGATCCTCGAGACTCTGCACAACTGGATCATCCTCATGCAGATGAAGCCGGGTGAAAAGATCTCCGATACGGAGCTGGCCGACTATTTTCATGTCAGCCGTACGCCTGTGCGCGAGGTGCTCAAGATCCTCGAGCAGCAAAAGCTCATCCTCACCTATCCCGGCAAGGCCACCGTCGTGGCGGATCTGGATCTGGACAAGATCGAGAGCTACTATCTGCCCATGCAGACGCTGCAGTGTCTGGCTGTGCGCCTGGCCGTGGATCTGGCGACCAATGAGGACATCGACGAGCTTGAGCATCGCAACCTGATCTTCCGGCGGATGGCTGCGGACAACAATACCGAGGGCTTGCTCATGGCCGACCACGCCTTTCACGAGAAGATCCTTGCCATCGCCGGCAATGCCTACATTCAGGAGTTTTGCTCGGCGCTGTGGGTGCCGATCGCGCGGCTGGACTATCTGTTTTTCCGCGACAATCACATGGCGTCCTCCGCGCAGGATCACCGAACGATCATTGACAGCTTCCGCATCCGCGATCCGTTCGGCGCGGAGCTGGCCATGAAAAACAACTGGAACTACTCCATGCTGGCTGTGGAAGCGTCGGCCAGCGCATACGAATACGAGCACTGACGCGCCGCACGGCCGCACCGCTTAAAAAACCTCCGGCAGAGATGCCGGAGGTTTTTCTGTTTTTGCCGCGGCGCCCGGACGGGGGAGTCACGGCGCGTTGTCGAGATCGAAGGCCAGATTGCCGTCGGCGTCAAAGGCCAGCGGCGCGGGCTCACTCTCGATGATGAGATCCGGGTTCCGGCGCGCCTCGTCGTAATACGCCTCGGAGAGCATGATGTGCTCGAGGTGCAGCGTGTTCGGGATGCGCACGATGCGCGGGTGTGCCTCATCGTAATCCACGCACATGGCCAGCCCCATCTGAATGGCCTCACGGTCGTTGTTCATGAACGGCGGGATCTCGCAGCCGTAGAGCATTTTGCAGGTGATGCCGTTGACATACATGGCGTCGAGGTCGAGCTTTTTGACCGCGCGCACGGTCGTGGCCGAGGCGAGGCCGAGCCCCTGTGCGTTGCCGTGCGAGGCCTCGTCGATGTCGAGTGCGACGATGTGCTGGCTTTCGATGCCGCCGGAGGCGTAGGGGGTTGGGAACTTGCCGGATACGTTCGGATCCATGCCGTTGCCGCTGAAATACTTGCCGCACTCGTCCACGATGAGCAGCTCGCAGCTGTCGACGAGGATGCGCGGCATGTTTGCAAATGCGCGCTGCAGCAGGATCGGCTCCTGCTCGTAAACGTCGGGTGCGTCGACCGTGACGAGCTCCGCCGTCTGATCATAGGCATTTTCGATCGTGGCGACTGCGAACAGGATCGGCGCGTTTTCGATGATGGCCTGACCGAACATGGGCACGTACTTGGCCATGTACTTGAACCCGGCGCGGTGGCACGTCTCGGCGCCGACCTGCTTGCCGAGACCGATGGTCATCATTTTCATGATGCCGCTCTCAAAGGGCCCGCGGAACGACGTGTGCGGCTTGATGCGGCAGTTGACGATGATGCCGTCCGCCTCGGCCGCGTTTTTGTCGATGAACACGTCCATGCCGTCGGCGTTGACGCCGATCTTCTTGACCTCCATGGACGAGAGGATCGGGCAGCCGACGGTCTCCTCCGTCACACCGTAGCCGGCGAGCACGGCGCGCTGACCCTCGGCGGTCGCGCCGCCGTGACTGCCCATTGCCGGGACGACGAACGGGTGCGCGCCGCGGCTTTTGACGAAGTCCGCGATCGCCTTCGTGATGATCGGGATATTGGCCACGCCGCGCGAGCCGACCGTGATGGCGATGCGCATGCCGGGACGGATCTTGCGCGTGTGCGGCGCGTCTGAAAGCATCCCGGCGATGTAGTCCGGGATGTCCTCCGGCGCGATGTGCGTGCGGTCAAATACCTGCCGCACGCGAAACATCGGCGGGAGCTGCACCTTCTGCAGCAGGGCTGCGGCTTTTTCGTGCATGGTGCGGCTCCTCTCAGGCGTCGATCAGGATGGATTCGGCCAGCCGGGTCATGACCCGCGTGCAGCGGGTGATGTCATCAAGCTCGACGAATTCGTCCGGCTTGTGGGCGTAAAACAGATCGCCCGGGCCATAGGACATGCAGTTGCGGTTGCCGGTCGTGGCGGCGATGACCGCGGTGTCCGTGTAGCCGGGGAAGAAATCGACCGGGGCTTCCTCACCGGTGACATCCTTCGTCGCGGCGCGGAGCATCTTGAGCAGGTAGGAATCGTTATCCTTCTCCACGGCGGGGCGCTGCGCCAGCACGGTGTAGGTGCATGACGTGCCGGGTACGTTTGCACAGCCCTCGGCAATGGCCTCTTCCACGAGGCGGATGGACTGCTCGTTCGTTGTCGGCGGTGTCAGGCGCATATCGATCGTGCAGTAGCACTCGCCGGGCACGATGTTCAGGTTCAGGCCGCCGTTGATGATGCCGAACGTGGCTGCGCACGGGCCGAGCTCCGGGTGCACCGGCAGCGCCCTGAGCCTGCGGTTGATGGCACAGATGACCTCCGAAAGTGCGGCTACGGCATCGCTGCCCTTTTCGGGTGTGCTTGCATGGCAGGCGACGCCCTTTGCGTCCAGCCGGAACCAGGTCTTGCCCTTGTGGGCGACCTTGATGGCGCCGTTCGTCGGCTCGGCATCGAGCACATAGTCGTCGGCTCGAACGATGCCGTCGGCAATGAGCTTATCCGCGCCGATCATGATGTCCTCTTCGTCCATCGAGGCGATGAACAGAAAGTCATGCTTCAGCTTTTTGCCCATGGCAGCAATGTTGCGAAACGCCAGCATGCCGGCTGCGAGGCCGGACTTCATGTCACACGAGCCGCGGCCGTACATCCTGCCGTCGATGATCTCGGCTGCCAGCGGGTCATGGTGCCAGCCGTCGCCGAGCGGGACGGTGTCCTGATGGCAGATGTAGACCAGACGCGGGCCGCTCTGCTCTCCCTTGAGTGTGGCGACGATGTTGCAGCGGCCGTCCTTCACCTCGTGGCGCAGGACATCCGCACCGGTCTGCGCCAGAAAATCGTACACGAAATCCGACACCTTGTATTCAAACGCGCCGGGGTTCGTGCTCTCGATCCGGATGAGCTTCTGCGTGAGCGCTACTTCTTCGATCGGGCTGTAATTCATGGCAGGTGCTCCTTTCGCGTCAGATCTTGAAATCGTCACCGCTGAGCTTCGTCAGCTCCTGGAAGATGGCGATGTTGCCGACGAGCGCGCGCTCCATGAAGTCGATGCGGCATTTGTCGACCGGGCGGTGGCAGTAATACTCCTGCATCGGGGAATAACCGATGGAGGCAATGTGATGCCGGCCGCTGACCATGGCAAGGTCGGTGCCGAAGTCCCAGTAGCCGTAGCTGACGGGCTCGCCGATGCTGCGCAGGCCGTTGGAGGCCGCAGCAACGAACGGGTGGTCCTCGGCGATGCGCCAGCCCTCTTTGATGTTGGGCTTTGTCTCAGTGATGCCGGTGTAGGTCGTGCGCGGCACGGCGGAGACCTTCACGGTGGCGTGGAAGTCCGGATCCTCGGCGGAGAGGCGGTCGATGATCGCCTGAATCTCAGCAATGGCGTCCTCGGGCGTCTCGGTCGGGACGAGACGGCGGTCATAGGTGATATTGCAGCGGTCGGGCACGATGCACATCGTGCCGGGGGTGCAGTTGATGACGGTCAGCGCGATGCTGGACTTGCCGAGCTTCTCGTCGACCTGATAGTGCTCGGCATAGTAGGCCTCGACGGCGTCGATGAGCTTCGTGGCTTTGTTGACGGCGTTGATGCCGAGCCAGGGAGATGCGCCGTGGCTGGTCACACCGGCGACCTCGACGTTGATCTCAACGCGGCCGCGGTGGCCGCAGTAGATCTTGAGCGCGGTGGCCTCGCAGGAGACGACACCGTCGACGTGCAGGCCGCGCTTCGGGAATTCGTTGTCGATCAGGCCGATGATGCCGATCTGCTCGGCGGGCTCTTCCATGACGACGAAGCTGACCATATAGTCGCCCTTGAAGCCGATGCCCTCTTTCTTGAGCTGCGCAAGGATCGCGCCGCTGTAGATCTGGCAGGCGATGCCGCTCTTGGTATCGGCGGCGGCGCGGCCGTGGATGACCTCGGTCTTTTCAAGCGCGTCGCCGGCCTCGTTGTACATCTCATCGATGTCGATCACGCCGCCGTAGGGATCATAGCCGTGCCATTCGGACGGGTCGCCGATGTCGACATGGTCCATATGGCCGTTGTACATGATGGCGGGGCCGGGCTCGGTGCCGTGGATGATGCCGCAGACGCTGCCCCAGGGATCGCGGAACACTTCGTCATAGCCAAGCTTCTCAAGCTCGGCAAGGATGAGGTCGGCCACGTCCTTTTCCTGGCCGCTGAGCGACGGCGTGCGGATCAGGCGCTGCGCCAGATCGATCATGGCCGGTTTCATTTCGGCTGCAAGTTCACGAATTCTTTCAATCATAAATAGCTCCTTCTGCCGCCGGATGCGGCGGCGGTACATTGACAACAGACGATAGCATGAGGCGTCTGCCTCACGCTACCGTCAGTAATTCTTGGCTGTCCGGCGTCATCCGCCTACCAGATTTGGCAGGAACATGACGATCTGCGGGAAGAAGACCATCAGGACGAGCGCCAGAACGAGGATGCCGATGTATGGCATCAGTTCTTTGACCAACCCTCCCAATGGCGCGCCGGATATATTCTTTGCGACGAACAGGTTGACGCCAAGCGGCGGCGTCAGGAAGCCGATGCAGAGGTTGACGACCATGAGGATGCCGAAATACACGAGATCCAGGCCGAGCTTCTGTGCAATGGGGCAGAACAGCGGGGCAAACAGCACGATGTTCGACGTAGTGTCGATGAACATGCCGGCGACCAGCAGGAACGCCATGATCAGCAGCATGACCACGTACTTGCTGTCCGACAGGCCGAGCATTGCCGTAGCGAGCAGCTCGGGGATGCGCTGCAGGGTGAGCAGACGGCCGAACACAGCCGCGCCGCCGAGCAGGAACATGACCGGAGCGGACATCATGGCCGCCTCGACCAGTGCTTCCTTGAGCAGCTTGAAGTTCAGCGTGCGGAACACGAAGAAGCCGACGATCAGCGTGTAGATAACGCCGAGCACGGCGGACTCCGTCGGCGTGGCAAGACCGGAGTAGATGCCGCCGAGCACGATGACGGGCATGAGCAGCGCGGGAAGGCCCTTCCAGACCTGCTTGAGCACCCAGAGGAAACCGCCGCCGCGGGGCGTGCCCTTGTAGCCGCGCTTCTTGCTGATGAGGAAGTTGTAGAGGATCATGATCAGGCCCATGAGGACGCCGGGGCCGACGCCGCCGAGAAACAGCGCCGTGACGGACGTGCCGGCAGAGACCGCATAGACGATCATCGGGATGGACGGGGGGATGACGGGGCCGATGGTGCCGGCAGAGGCCGTTGTTGCGGCGGCGTACTCTGTGGAGTAGCCGCGGCGCACCATGGCGGGGATGAGGATACCGCCGAGCGCGGCCACGCAGGCCGGGCCGGAGCCGGAAATGGCGGCGAAGAGCATGGCCGCGACGATGGTCGTGGCGCCGAGGCCGCCGGTCGCCTCACCGACGATCGCTTCCGCGACATCGATCAGGCGCTTGGCAATGCCGGAGCGGTCCATCAGGGAGCCGCAGAGCATGAAGAAAGGCATTGCCAGCAGGGAGGTGTTGTCTGATGCCGTGATCGTGGTCTGTGCCAGCATGGTGAGCATCTGGTTGCCGGTCACGGCATTGAGCGAGAAGCCGGCAGCGATGGTCGCAATACCGAGCGAAACAGCAATGGGAACCGTCAGAAGAAGACAGATCGCCAGAACGCCGAAAAGAACGCCAACTACCATTACTGATCTTCCCCCTTCTTCTTGGATTTTTTCTTGTTGTGCCTATCGAGTTCCTCCTGCGGGATGGGGCCCTTGATGGTGTTGGTCAGGTAGGCCTTGCCGCGCAGCAGCTTCAGGTTCGGGACGAGAGAGGCCTGCATGATGCGGATGCAAAAACCGATCATACCGATCAGGCCGGGAATGTACATGACCGCCGCACTCAGCCACGGCATGGACGAGAAATACTGCGGGAACTGGATGATGTTCTGGATGTAGACCCACATCATGTAGGAAACGACGACCGCGTACACGAACGACACGAAGTCGCCGAACAGATCGATCCAGTAGGTGATCTTTCTGGGCAGGAAGTTATCAATGGCCTCGACCTTCAGGTGCTGCCCGGTGAAGGCGCCGAGGCTGATGCCGATGAGCGTGCACCACACGAAGAGGATGCGCGCCGCCTGGTCGGCCCAGGACAGCGAGTGGTTGAACGCACGCAAAACGACGTTCACGCCGACGATCGCCGTCATGAGTCCGAAGCAAATCGCAAGGATCCATTCCTCTATGTGGTTGTACCACGGCGATTTTGTTTTCGTTTTCATTTGGTCAGACTCCATTCTGCCGCCGCCGAAGCGGCCGGTATTGTTCACTGCCGCCGGGGCGGCATATGGGATGTGGTGTAGAAGTGTTGAAATGTTGAAATGATAGAGATTTGGGTCTGTTTCGACGCGGGGGTGCCCCGCCGTGTGCTGAAACAGCACGTTCCCGGCCGGAACACCCCCAAAAGATTGCCTGAATTCGCTTAGCCGGTGCTAAGATCGCGTTCAGATGTTAGTTTTTCGGCTCAGCCGCGGCAACAGCGTCGATCAGATCCTGACCGATGGCGCTGGCGTACTTATCGTACACGGGCTGAACGGTCTCACGCAGAGCGGCCTTCTCCTCGTCGGTGAGGAAGATGACCTTCGGGCCGTTGCCGTCGGGCTCCCACTCTTTGAGGGTCTTTTCATCGTAATCGGCAGCGTAGTCACGCTCCCAGTCAGCGGATTCCTTGGCGGCCTTCTTGATGATCTCCTGTGCAGCGGGATCGAGTTTGTCCCAGGTCTTCTTGGACATGACGACCGGGATGGGGTCATAGATGTGATCGGTCTTGATGAGGTACTTCTGCACTTCGGAGAAACCGGAGAGCTTGATGTTGGAGATGGGGTTCTCCTGTGCGTTGATGGTGCCCTGCTGGAGCGCGGTGAACAGCTCGGAGTAAGCAAGGGTCGTGGGGCTGGCGCCGAGAAGCTGCCAGGTCATGATGTGCACTTCGTTGTCCTGCACGCGCATTTTGCAGCCGTTGAGATCGCCGGCCTTGTGGAACTCGATGTTGTCGGTGGTCAGCTCACGCCAGCCCTGCAGCCACCAGGCCAGGCCAATGAGACCGGAGGACTCGAGATCGCTGAGGATCTTCGTGCCCACTTCGCCGTCGAGAACGGCCTCGGCGTGCGCGTCGTTCTTGAACAGGAACGGCAGGTCAAAGAGCTTCGTTGCCGTCGTGAACGCGGCGAGGTTTGCCACGGCGGGCAGCACCATGTCCAGCGTGCCCTGCTGCACGGACTCGATCATGGCGCGGTTATCGCCGAGCGCAGAGTTCGGGTAGACCTCGATCTTGATCTTGCCGCCGGAAGCTTCGGAGACGAGCTGAGCAAAGTGGTCAGCGCCTTCGTCCGTCGGGGTGCCGTCAGCGATCACATGGCCGAGCGTGAGCGTGTAGCTCGGGCCGGTGTAATCGCTGTTGCCGGTCGCCTGGTTGCCATCGGTCTTATCGCCGCCGCATGCGCAGAGGCTCAGCGCCATGACAAGGACCAGTACCAGTGCGGTGAGTCTTTTTTTCATAGTTTTTCCTCCTTTGCTCCTCAAAGCAGTGCTTCAAGTCACGTTTGATCGTTTTAAATTACACGGCAGTTGCCTGCCGGGAATTCCGGGTGTTGGGAGCCGTCCCGTTCAGAAGCGGACGATGTCGTCGATCTTTGCCATGTGGCAGCCGGGATAATTGTCCTTCACGCGCATGAGGAAGTTGAGCTTGTCGATGCGCTCGCCGCTGCGCGGGCAGCCGTTTTTGATAAACGGGATCTGCAGGCCCACCGCCAGATCCATGACCACGTCGCCCACGACGCCGCCGCTGCGGCCGGACGTGACGGAGAACATGCCGTGCTCGCTGGCGAACTTGTGCGCCGCGAGCGCCTCGGTGATCGTGCCGACCTGATTGGGCTTGAGGATGAAGCCGTCGATCGCCTTGAGCTCGTAAGCCCTGCGGATGCGCGCGGGGTTCGAGACGGTAAGATCGTCGGCGATGATGTAGGTGCGCGTGATCTCACGGTGCGCTTTGACGAAGCCGTCCCAGTCGTCCTCATCGAGCATGTCCTCAATGAATACGAAGTTGTACTTCTCGGTCAGGCGCTTGACATAGGCGACCAGCTCATCGTTTGTGACCTGGCTGCCGTTGAGGTAATAGGTCTTGTGCTCGCGGTCGTACATCTCGGTCATGGCGCAGTCGAGTGCAAACGCGCACTGTTCGCTGTAGCCGCAGTCGTCGATGGCCTTCTGGATCAGGTCAAGGCAGACCTCCGGATCCTCCGACGGGGCACACCAGCCGTACGAGCCGCCCACGCGCGGCTCCGCGCCGGTGTACGCACGGATGACCGTGCCGAGCCGGTTGAAGACCTTAACGGCGATCTCGACGGCCTGTTCGATGTCGCTGGCGCGGTACGGCATGACGATGAACTCGTTGAATGCCTGACGGATGCCGGCATTCATGCCGCCGTTGAGCACGTTGAACGACGGGATGGGTACGGTCCTGATCCTGCCGCCGGCGATGTAATCATAGAGCGGACGCTTGCAGCTTGCCGCCGCCGCGCGGTAGCACGCCACGGACACGGAGTAGATGGCGTTGCCGCCGAGGTTCGTCTTGTTCTCAGTGCCGTCGAGCTCGATCATGCGCCGGTCGATCGCGGCCTGATCCATCGCGTCCATACCGATGAGTGCCGGGGCAATGATATCGTTGACATTGGCGACCGCCTTATGTACGGACAGGCCGTTGTATTCGGCGGGATCATTGTCACGCAGGACGAACGACTCGTACATACCAACGGACGAACCGGTCGGCGCAGCGGCCGTGCCAATAGAGCCGTCTTCGGTGATGACGTCGACCTCGACCATCGGCCGGCACTTGCAGTCAATGATCTGACGGGCATGCACGCTGCGGATGCGGCTGCCCTTGCGGGGCTTGCCGGGCAGCTCGGGCACATACATGATGTTCAGGTCGCACAGGTTCGTGCCGGTGTTGCCGGTGAAGACCGCGTCGCCGATGGCGTCGAGCGCTTCAAAGCAGGCGTGACCGCGCAGGGCGTCAAAGACGTTGATGCCTTTGGCCTCCGCCGCATCATAGCTTGTGGAATCCGTGATGCCGCCGGCGACCTTCGTCGTGCCGTCGGTGCCCTCGGAGTCGATGGACAGGCACACGCAGCCGGGCGCCTTCTTTCCGGAGATGGCGTAGGACAGCGTCAGCTCCTGACCCGGGCCGCCGTGGCCGGTGATGGTGGAATTATCGAGGATCTGCGTCGTCGCCTCGCCGGAGCACAGCAGTACGCACGGCGGCTTGACGGGGTTGCCGTAGTTCTGGATCTCGCGGGCGAGCGAGGCAAATACGGAGCCGACCTCTCTGGCCTCGCCCTCGAGGTACGAGGTGAGGATCACGGCCGGGATGCCCATCTCCTCGGAGATGCGCTTGGCTGTCAGACAGGAGTCCGGCAGGCTGTTGAGCAGGAAGTAGGTGTTCTCGGGGAAGGCCTTGGGCGTCTCGCCCTCGGGGCCGACGTGCATGAGATAGTCCACAACGGATTTCGGCAGACGGTCGGCTACACCGTAGTCACGGATGACCTGCCGCGCTTCTTCAAGCGTCGTCTGGTCGGGGCCCATCGGCGTACCTTTATAATTTTTATACGGCTCGCCGATATCGCCGGTGGCCGGCGTACCTACGGCATCCGAGATACCGAAGCCGATGAGTTCGGCGCCGCGGTCGCGGATGCGCTTTGCGAGCATGCCGCCGTTCATGGCGGAGATGTGGCGGCGGATCGCGTTGATCTCATAAATACCGGCACCGGATTTGAGCATGATGTCGGTCGTGTCGATCTCATCCTGCAGCGAGATACCCTCGATCGGGCAGCTCATGAGCGCGGACGAGCCGCCGCTGATGACGACGATAAACAGGTCGTCGGCCGTGGCGCTGTCGATCAGACGGATGATCTCCTTGCAGGCACGCAGCCCCTCCGCATTTGGCAGCGGGTGACCGCCGACGTACACTTCCGTTTTATGAAACACATCCGTCGGCTCGCTGATCTTGACGATCGCAATGCCGCGTGTGAGATGGTCGCCGAGGATCTCGTCGATCGCCATGGCCATATGGTTGCAGGCTTTGCCGGCACCGAGCAGGTAGACGTTGCGCTTCTTGCTCAGATCCCAGCGGCGGCTGCCGATGCACAGCACATCGCCCTCCATGTGGGTGATGCGCTTGATGCGCTCGTAGGCGTCGAGCTGCTGCAGGGTTTTTTCCGTGATGTCCAGAACGATCTTTCGGCCCTCGGCATCGCCGTGGCTGAGCAGGGTCTCACGGTTTTTGACCTTGATTTGCATAGTTTCACTCCTTATGATTGCGCGCACCCACACGAGACGCATTCCTGCCGCATGCCATGCTGCAGCACCGTTCCGGTGACAATGGCAATATATTAGCAGGCTGTGAACAGATGAGCAATATATCGCCAAACTTCTGCCATGAATGAAAATGCATTCGAAAAAATGATGTACGCTATACGAAATTATAAATTGAGTTGGCGAAAAAGTCAATTGCATCTGCATAATCTGCTGTTTTTTGTGCATACTGTTCTATTTTCCGGGATCATACAAATGCGCGCCATTCAAAAAATAATCGTTTTCCACAAAAAAATCGTTCAAATAATCGTAAAAATAGCGATTTTTTTAGTACAAAAAAATAAAAAATAACCGCCATTTCCATCGAGATAAGTCCAAAAAACGACAGCTTATCCAATCTGCGCAAAAGGCGGATGCTTTTGGACATCCGCCTTTTGCGCTGAGGGTCTGTGCCGTGCCCATTCACGTGGGCACGGCGGTATGGGGAAAAGTGAGAATAACGATGCTGGCGGCGCGGCTCATTCGCACTGCGCCGGGTTCTCCCAGAGCAGGAGCTTTGTGCCGATGCCCTTCTCGAGAGCGGTCTCGTACAGATCGTAGCCAAGGCCGAGGTCAAACACGGACATGCCGCAGGCGATGAAGCAGATGATATCGTCATCGCTGGTACGGCCCTGCTGCTCGCCTGCGATGATTTTGCCGATCGCAAGCGAATCCTGCAGGGGCTCTTTCATGCCTTTGTCGATCAGGTGGTACACCGGGCCGCCGATGACACCGGCGTAGTACGCTTCCTTATCGCCGGTGGCGATGGCGTCCTCGACGTAGGCCTCGTGCAGGCCGATGTGGTCATAGACGACCTTCATCTTCGTCCACAGACCGCCGTCCTGCTCGTAGGAGCCGCCCTCCTGCTGGTCAAAATGGACCGGGCCGGATGCCAGAATGGTGCAGCCGGGCTTGACCCACGCACCCTGAATGTTCAGAAACGCGGTGCGCGAAGCGGCGACGTTGATGACGTCAGCCTGACGCACGGCCGTCTCGAGATCCTGCTCGACGACGGCTTCGATGCCAAACTGCTCGCGCACGTGGGCGGCCAGCTTTTCGGCCGGGGCGACGGAGTGATTGTTGCAGATGATCTTCTTGACGTTGGGCATCTGGGTGATGACGTTGTTGAGGCAGGACGTGCCGATCGCGCCGCAGCCGATGCACAGCAGCACCTCTGCGTCCTTGCGTGCGAGGTGGCGCGTGGCGACGCCGGGTACGGCACCGGTGCGCGCGGCGCTGAGAAGGTTCGCGCTCATGTAGGCAAGCGGTTCACCGGTGTCCTTGTTGTTCAGCGTGACCATCAGCACGGAGCGCGGCAGACCCTTGCTCTTATTGGCGGCATTGGAGCCGTACCACTTCTGGCCGCAGATGTCAAAGCGGCCGCCGAGGTAAGCGGGCATGGCAACAAAGCGGCGGTCGGGTCCGGCGACGGGCATATTCGGGAACGGGCTCTCCTTGGGGAAAACAATATACATACCGTGATTGTTATGGTTGTTGCCGCCCATGAGATAGTCGCCCTTGGCAAGAAGGGTGAAAACCTCTTCTGCGTTATCGATGCACTTGGGCACATCCAGAACGCCGGCCGCGATGGTATCGGGTTCGGACAAGTAAAGGAATTCGGTCTTGTGTGCCATGTTTGTTCTCCTTTCTCAAAAAGCCGGGGCTGTCCCGGACCTTTTGATATGCAATATATTGATGCTATGTATCAAAATTACCGTGCGGCGCGGTGCGTGTCAATCTTTCCGGACGGAACAGACAAAATTGTCGTAAAAGAAGATAATATTTTTTTGTTTCTGAAAATTCGCAAATGTCATTGACCAAATCCCATCAAGTGTGGTAGTATTTTTTGTACTAAAAACTACAAAAGATGTTTGCCGTGCTTCAATGCTTCCAATGTTGTGAAAGGTGGGATTCGCATGCAGGAGTCGAGCGCAAAATTGAAGGTCTGCACGCAGACCGTCCCGTCGGGCGGGCGGACAACGGGATATCATCGCCGCAGCGCGGTATCCTTTTATCTGGTGACGGATGGGTGCATCCGCATCCTGCTTCAGGGGCGGGAGATCACGGTGCGCGAAAACGAAGGCGCTTTTGTCAACAGCGGCGTGCTGCACAGCATGGAGAGTGCCGGTGCGGATGCCGCGGTGCTGCAGGTGACCTTTCCGCCGGAATACGTTACCGGCGCGGAGGATCCGCGCCTGACCGCACGCTATGCCGACCCCATCGTCAAAGCGCGCGAGCGCGACTGTATGCTGCTGCGCGGCAGCGGCTGGGCCAATGATATCTGCGACCGGCTGCAGCTGCTGCCGTCGGTGCTCTCGGCGCGCCGGCCGGGCTATGAGCTGCGCGCGCATATCCTTGTCTCGGAGATCTGGCTGAGTCTGTACGAGCAGACCATCCCTGCACCGGACGGGCCGCGCGGCGTCTCGCTAACGGAGAAAAAGCGCATGGAGACGCTCCGGCAGTACATTCAGGACAATTACCGCGAGAAGATCTCGCTCGACGACATCGCCTCGGCGGCACACATCAGCCGCGGCGAGTGCTGCCGTATGTTCAAGCGGCTGTACAGCATGACACCGTTTCAATACCTTGTGCGTTACCGGCTTGCGCGCAGCATCTATTATCTGTCGGAGACCGACCGGAGCATCGCGCAGATCGCGCAGAGCGTCGGCTTCTGTTCGAGTAGCTACTATACCAAGTGCTTCCGAAGCGAATATCAGTGCACCCCACTCCGCTACCGGCAGAGCCAGCACTGGCTGCCGGATCTGCCGTGACCTGTCATGTGCCCCTCGGCAAAAAAAGAGGAAGCCGTTTCTCTCGCAGCATGTGCATGAGGGAAACGGCTTCTGAGGATGTAAGTATGGAATCTGCGTGTGCAGCGGGGGTGCAGGACATTTGCTGATCACAAAGGCCGGCAACGATCACAGCCGACGCCGTTTACCGACCTGACCGCGAACTGGTACAAGCCCGCCATCCTCTGGGCATACCAGAACAATGTGGTCGCGGGCACATCGCCGACCACGTTCGACCCGGAGCGGCCCGTCACGCGCGAGCAAATTGCAGTTATTCTCACGGAGTACATGTTTAACGTCCTCAAGATGAATCGCACGTGGACGCCCGCCGACCTGAGCAAGTTCCCGGACGGTGCGCAGGTGAGCGGCTGGGCGAAGGAGGCCATGCAGGACGCGGTCGCGCTCGGCCTCATCAACGGCACCAAGGCGTCTGACGGCTTGGTCTACCTCGACCCGCAGGGCAGCGCCACCCGCCAGCAGGTCGCAACAATCCTGATGAACTTCTGCCAGAATGTGAAGAAGTAACCACCTGTCTTGTTGCTGCACCCCGTGAATATCGCGGGGTGCAGTTTTTTATCTGCCAATTGGTGCTATTCGCCAGTTTCATCCCATGAATTTCGTATAAATACCCGATATTGTGGTCGCCGAGCCGGGATGTTACAATGAATACACTATGTCCTGCCTCGTCTGAAATGCGAACAGAAGGAGAACGATCCACATGAAAAAGAGAGCTTTGTCATTTTTCCTGATGCTGATCATGGTCTTTGCACTCTTGCCGACGTCCGCATATGCAAAGTATACCTATGATCCGGCGAAAGCCATTGCGTGGGCGACAAATAAAACAGAATTTGATAAATACGGCGGAAAATGCGCAGCCTTTGTTTCCCGCTGCCTGCGGGAGGGCGGGCTGAAGGATGTGAGCTATTCCGAGCCGGGCGCTATGGTGAGCTTTCTTGAGAAAAGCGATTACGGCACGACCTATCGCATCAACGACGCGAACCTCAAGAAGCTGAAGGCCGGAGACGTTGTGATGGTGTACTGCGGCAAAGGGCATGACAAATCGAAATACTGGGGTCTGCACACGATTTTTGTCACAGCGGTCGACCAGAAGAACAAGAAGTTTACCTATTGCGCAAAGAACGAGTCGCGTTTTTGCGTGACAAAGTCGTTCGGGTATCTGAAAAACTATGCGTCTTACTTCAAGTGCAACCGGTGCGGAAGCAACAGCAACAGCGTGGGCGTGTTCGTCAGCATGAATACGACCAGCCAGACGCCCAAGCAGAAATATACGCTGCTGTTTGACGGCAACGGCGGCAGCGGCAGTATGAGTAATCAGGTCGTGACGATGGGAGATAAGTTTGCACTGCCGTCCTGCACCTTCAAGCGCGAAGGGTATCGGTGCATTGGCTGGAATGTGTGCAGAAACGCCGACAAGACATGGTACGTGGCAAAGCACGACTGGCTCACGCAGCAGCAGATCACGGAGCAAAAGCTTGAGAAGAAGCTCTATGCCAATGACAGCAGCGCACAGTATGTATTTGATAGCAGTTGGACGCAGGGCTGCAGCACCGTGAGCACATATACCTTCCACGCGGTCTGGGAGCAGCTTCCGCATGAGCACGATTACGTCAGGCAGGAACGACCGGCGACCTGTACGCAGGATGGGTATGTGAAGTACGTGTGTGCGTGCGGCAGCTCGTATGACGAGACGGTATATCCGGCGCTCGGCCATGATTGGGACAGCGGCACGGTGACGAAGGAGCCGACCGCGACGGAGACCGGCATCAGGACCTATGCCTGCACCCGCTGCAATGAGACGAAGACGGAGCCTATCCCGGTCGTCAGCGTTGACGTGACGCAGATGTTCACCGATGTGGAGAAAAACTGGGCGTACCCCGGCATCCAGTACTGCGTGACACACGGCATCATGGGCGGCATGGGCGACGGCACGTTTGCCCCGACCGGCACGACGACGCGCGCACAGATCGTGCAGATCCTCTATAACCTCGAGGGCACGCCGGCGGTGAGCGGCACGACGCCGTTTACCGACCTGACCGCGAACTGGTACAAGCCCGCCATCCTCTGGGCGTACCAGAACAATGTGGTCGCGGGCAAATCGCCGACCACGTTCGACCCGGAGGGGCCCGTCACGCGCGAGCAGATCGCAGTCATCCTCACGCAGTACATGTTCCATGTCCTCAAGATGAATCGCACGTGGACGCCCGCCGACCTGAGCACGTTCCCGGACGGCGCGCAGGTGAGCGGCTGGGCGAAGGAGGCCATGCAGGACGCGGTCGCGCTCGGCCTCATCAACGGCACCAAGGCGCCTGACGGCAAGGTCTACCTCGATCCGCAGGGCAGCGCCGCCCGCCAGCAGGTCGCAACGATCCTGATGAACTTCTGCCAGAACGTGAAGAAGTAACCACCGTTGCGCAAGACGGAATAACCGCAGCAAAAAGCGCCCCCTCGGGCTCTGCCCGAGGGGGTGCTTGACATTGCCGGAAGCTCCTCCCGGGGGCTTCCGACATAAGACTTGCAGCTTGCTGCGTGCGGCGCGTCAGCCCTCGCCGGGCAGAAGCTTGCCGTGCCGCCGCAGCACCAGAAATGCGATCACGCAGATGATGACCGACAGCAGCGAGCCCGCCGCCGTCGCCAGCCCCATGGGCAGCAGCGTCGCGGGGAAGTACCTGCTCGTCAGGTATGCGCCCGGTACGCGCACGAGCACCACCGCCGTGATGTTGTGCACGAACGACAGCTCCGAGCGGCCGATGGCGCAGAAATATCCGCTGAAGCAAAAGTGCACGCCGGCAAAGCAGCAGTCGAGGATATACCCGCGCAGATACGGCCCGCCCGCCGCGACGACGGCCGCGTCGTGCGTGAAGAGCGCGACGACCGGTTCGGCGACGAACTGGATGACGACCGAGATGAGCACGCCGAAGCCGAACGCGACGGCGATGGCATACCACAGCGTCTGCAGCGCGCGGCGGGGCTTGCCCGCGCCGATGCATTGCGCGCCGAGCGCCGACACCGTCGAGAGCATGGACGACGGCACGAGGAACAGAAAGCTGATGATCTTCTCCACGATGCCGACGGCGGCTGCGTCCGTGAGGCCGCGGCGGTTGGCGATGACGGTGATGAACAAAAACGCGATCTGGATCAGTCCGTCCTGCAGCGCGATCGGCACGCCGATGCGCAGAATGCGCCCCATGACCGCCCGCTGCGGGCGAAAATCGTCCCGCGTGAGGGCAATGCCGCCGCGCGCGCTGCGCATGACCGCGAGCGACACCGCCACGCTGACCGCCTGCGCCAGCGTTGTGCCGAGTGCCGCGCCCGCCGGACCCATGTGCAGCGCTCCGATGAACAGGTAATCGAGCGCGATGTTCACCGCGCACGCGACGGCGATGAAGTACATCGGGCGTTTGGAATCACCGAGGCCGCGAAAGACGGACGCGATGATGTTGTACGCCGTGATCAGCGGCACGCCGAGAAAGCAGATGCGCAGATACGCGACCGTGCCGGACACGGCCTCGGCCGGGGTGGACATGACCGCCGCGATCGGCCGCGCCAGCACGAGCAGCAGCCCCGTGACCGCAACGCTCAGCACCAGAAACAGCGTCATCGTGTTGCCGGTATAGCGCGCGGCGCTCTTCTGGTCGCGCGCGCCGACGGCCTGCCCGATCGTGACCGTTGCGCCCATGGCGAGGCCGACGATCATGAGCGTGAGCATGTGCATGACCTGACTGCCGACGGACACCGCCGTCGTGCCGGACGCGTCGGCGTATTGGCCGATGATGAACAGGTCGGCCATGCCGTAGAGCGTCTGCAGAAAGTACGAAAACAGGTATGGCAGCGAAAAGCGCACGATGTTGCCGAAGACGCTGCCGGTCGTGAGGTTTTTCTCCATGGTGTTTGCCCTCCCGACGAAACGTCAGAACGTCAGGCGCATCTGATACCACACGACGCCGCCGTGGGTGGAGGCCGACACGCCCTCACTCACGAAGCCGAACTTCGCATAGTAGTGCACGAGCCGGTCCTTGCACGTGAGCACAAGGCCGCGCCGCCCCTGCGCGCGGGCGTTGGCAATGGCGCGCTCGAGAAGCTGCCCCGCATAGCCGTGCCGCCGGTAGTCGGGCAGTGTGTTCACGCCGAAGATCATCTGCCACGCGCCGTGCGCGTCGTGCAGGGATGCATCGGCATAGAGATCGTCCGTGAGGTCGGCGCGGTCGGTGACCATGCCGTCGACGAACGCGATGAGCGTGCCGCCGTCAAACATCAGCCAGAAGTGGCCGCCGTAGTGCGCCAGCCGGTCTGCAAGCTCCGCGCGCGTCGCGGCCTCCGCCGCGGGAAAGCACGCCGCCTCCACCGCCGCCACGGCGTCGAGATCGGCGAGGGTCGCCGTGCGAATGATCCGGTCCATATTCATGCCTCCGTTTCGTCCAGCAGCAGCGCGGTCAGCTCCGCCACCGTGCGGCAGTAGTGCGGGCTGATGCGCTGCATCGTTTCGATGATGTGCGGCACGGTGTGCGTCCACCCGGCCGCAATGAAGTCCACGCCCGCGCGGTCGGCCATGTCCTTGCCGGGCTTGAGATCGTCGATGACCACGAGCTGCTCCGGCCGCAGGCCGAGCTCGCGCTCGATCTGGTAGATCGGCCACGGTGCGGGCTTGCGCCGCTCCGGGTCGTCGTCCCAGCCGTAGATGAGCTCCGGCGTGGGCAGATCGTGCGCGCGGTAGTCGCGCAGGATCGTCTCCGGCACGGAGTGGCTCACGACGCAGATGTGCCCGCCCGCGGCATGATACCGCTGTAGCAGCTCGCGCATACCGGGGAAGGTATCCGGCACGTGCGTGCGCGCACTCTCCAGCCATGTGCGGTACTGAAAGTCCATCTCGCTGTCGGAAAAATGCAGAATGTCGCTGCACAGCGCGCCGAAGCCCGGCTCGAACGAGTAGGAAAAGAACTCGTCGAGCGTCATGTGCACGTCCGGCCGCAGCGTTTTGAGCGTCTGCACGAAGGCCGGATAATTGACGGCCGCGGTGCTGTTGACGACGGTGTCGTCGTGGTCGAGCACCAGACATTGGTAGCGCATGCGCGCCGCCTCCTTCGGGTTGAAATATGGATGCATTTTATCACACGGCGCGCGAAAATGCACGCGCGTGCACGAAAATGCCCGGACGAAGTTTCCCTCCGTCCGGGCCGATACCTTGTACAGTTTGCTCAGAAGCTGCCGGCGGCCGTGCTTACGCCCGCGCCCCAGAGCAGCACGCGCAGCACGCCGATGAGCGCGAGATGCGCGGGGTAATAGACGTAAAAGAGCTTGCCCATAGAGCGCCATTTGCCACGCGTGCCGTCATAGCAGCGCAGCAGCGGGATGGCAAGGCACGTGCCGAGCTGCACGAGCGCGTACACCTTATCAATGAAGAAAAAGTACACGAGCGCGTATACGGCCGACCACACCATGAGCCAGCACATCTGGCGGCGGAAGTCCCCGCGTGCCTGTCCCATGTATAGGATCGCCACCGCAGCGATGCAGCTCCAGTCCGACGGGAAGGTGATCACGCAGATCAGAAACGTCAGCACGAGCCTGATCCAGCCTTTCAGCCGCGCGTCGTCGTGGATGACGAGCAGCATGAGTCCCCACGCGAGCGACCAGACGACGCCCGTCTGGTTGAACGGCCCGGTGGACAGCGGCAAAAACGGGATGCCGAAGCAGAAATCATACGCAAAGTGCGAGATGACCGCGAGCGCGAACAGACGCACGGCGTATTTTTTCACATCGTGCGTGTAGTGATAGCCCTCGACGACGAAAAACCACATGATCGGCGCCGTCACGCGGCCGAGCAGGTGCAGCAAAAGCACCCACCACGCGGTGCTGTATCCCGGCCAGAGCGTCCACGTGAGGTGGTCGAGCGTCATGGCGAGGATGGCGATGGCCTTGAGCGCGTTGCCGCTCAGGGCCGGTCTGCGGGTCTGGAGCATAGGGTCACCTCCGGAAGAATCGAGTCATGCCTCCCGCACCGGGAAACACACCTCAGTCACGAATTCGTCGGGGTTTTGTGTCTCATGCGGGCTGACGTGGTAGATGTCGAACATCGGCCCGGCGCTCTCGTAGCCGTTGGCCGTGACCCACGCCGCGACGGCCGCGATGACGTCGCTGATCTGCGCGTAGCTGCCGCGAAACACGCAGCCGGCATACGTGACGGGCGGCAGCGTCCGGAACCGGACGTGCTCCGTGTCGGGGTAGCGGCCGCGGACGGTCTTGCTCGCCTCGATGAGCACGTCGCGCTCTTTATATTCCTCGTCGAGGAACGTTACGCTGCAATAGCACGGGTCATCGGGTACGAGGGGCATGTGGTCGGTCTCGCGGCACAGCACGTCCCACACCATGCCCTCGGCCTCGTAGCAGGGGATGGTCATGCGCACGCACGCGGCATAGCGCGCGGGCAGAGTCTTGATGGTCACATTGTAGTTCATGTCTGCTTCCTTTCTCAGCCGCTCACGGGCTGTGTCCAGAAGCCGCAGTTTCTGCGCCGTGTCGGCAGCAAGTGCCTCCAGCCGGGTGCGCTGCGCGGCCAGGCGCGCATCGAGCGCCGCGCGGTCGTCATACAGGCGCAGCAGCTCGCGCGTGTCGCTCAGGCCGAAGCCGAGCGCGCGCAGCGCGGCGATGCGTCCGGCGGTGATGAGCTGCCGCTCGCTGTAGTAGCGGTAGCCGGTCATGGGATCGACTTCCGACGGGGCGAGCAGCCCCACCTCATCATAGTGGCGCAGCATACGAACGCTGACTCTGGACAGTTTTGAAAATTCACCGATCTTCAGCATGGCGGTACCTCCGTGCCGGTCGTCATTTTTTGAGCTCACGCACAGCATAAGCCCTCTCACCGTGTCAGAGTCAAGGGGTCATTTTCTCTTTTTCAGCATAGCAAATCCGCGCCGCCGCGTCAATGCCCGCGGCGCAGAATGAAACCGCCCGCGGCAGCTTTGGCTGCCGCGGGCGGAAATATCCGGCTGCGTGCGTCAGGTTTCGTCGGTCCCGGCCGTCTCGCCGAGGCCCGCGTTGTCCTCCCCGAGGATGCCGAGCTTGCCGATGGCGTGGCGGCAGAGCGCGGCATACGTCTGCTCGCTGATGTCGTGCTCCATCTTGCAGGCGTCCTCCTCGGCGGTCTCGGCGTCCACGCCGAGCTCCATGAGAAACTTGGTCAGTGTGTGGTGCCGGTCGAGCATACGCGAGGCAATGTCCATCCCGCTCGGCGTGAGCGTGATGAGCCCGTCGCGATCCATGGTGATGTAGCCGTTTTCGCGCAGGCGCTTGGTCGTATAGGTCACGCTCGGCTTCGTGACGCCGAGCTGCTCTGCGATGTCGATCGAGCGAATGTATCCGTGCTTCTGCTGCATCATCAGCATTGCCTCCAGATAGTCCTCCGCGGCTCTGAGTATCTGCATAGCGGTTTCCACCAACCTTTTCGTGAAATTTCTTTTAGGTTAGCACACTTTAACCAAAATTGCAAGAGATGCGGCTTTTTTATATTTTCCTCTTGACATACGATGTTAGATGCGTTAAACTTTGGCATGGTTAAGGAAGTTTAACTTCTGTTAAACGAATGTAACCGATCTTTTTTCATCTAAGGTTAGCACGCTCTAACCGTTTACCAGTGGAGGGATATCTATGATGCCGCTGAATCTCGCCAACATCGGCGAGGAGACACTGATTCTGAAAGTCGGCGGGAACCCGGAGATCAGAAAGCATTTGGCCGATCTGGGGTTTGTCCCCGGCGGGACGGCTACGGTCGTATCGGCGATCGGCGGGAATCTGATCGTGAAGGTCAAGGAATCCCGCGTTGCCATCAGCGATGAGATGGCACGCAAGATCATGATTTAAGGGAGGAAGTACGATGAAAACGCTGCGAGACGCCAAGATCGGCGAAACGGTCAAGGTCGTAAAGCTGCACGGTGAGGGCGCGATCAAGCGCCGCATCATGGACATGGGCATCACGAAGGGCACGGATGTGTACGTGCGCAAGGTCGCACCGCTCGGTGATCCGGTCGAGGTCACGGTGCGCGGGTACGAACTGAGTCTGCGCAAGGCCGACGCCGAGATGATCGAAGTTCAGGCGTAAACATCTGTAAGCAAAAAATATTTATTACATAAGGTAGGATCCCCCGAAGCAGAGGAGAATATCACAAAGGAGCATCCGAATGGAAAAGCAAATCAAGATTGCCCTAGCCGGTAACCCGAACTGCGGCAAGACGACGCTGTTCAATGCGCTGACCGGCTCCAATCAGTTTGTTGGCAACTGGCCGGGCGTCACAGTCGAGAAAAAGGAAGGCCGGCTGAAAAAGCATGACGACGTCGTCATCATGGACCTTCCCGGCATTTATTCGCTCAGCCCGTACACGCTGGAGGAGGTCGTCGCCCGCAACTACCTGATCGACGAGCGGCCGGACGCCATCCTCAACATCGTCGACGGCACGAACCTCGAGCGCAACCTGTACCTGACCACGCAGCTGACCGAGCTGGGCATCCCGGTGGTCATGGCCGTGAACATGATGGACATCGTGCGCAAGAGCGGCGACCAGATCAACATCAACCAGCTCTCGCAGCAGCTCGGCTGCAAGGTCGTGGAGATCTCGGCCCTGAAGGGCGACGGCGTCATGGCCGCGGCGGAGGCCGCCATCGAGGCTGCCCGATCCACCAAGACCGTGCCGATGCACACGTTCTCCGGCCCGGTCGAGCACGCGATCGCCCACATCGAGGAGGCGGCCGTGCACGAGCTGCCGGAAGAGCAGCAGCGCTGGTACGCCATCAAGATCTTTGAGCGCGACGACAAGGTGCTCGCCAAGCTCCACATCCCCGAGGATGTGCACGCGCACATCGAGGCGGACATCAAGGCCGCCGAGGAGGAGCTCGACGACGACGCTGAGTCCATCATCACCAACGAGCGCTATGTCTACATCGCGGAGGTCATCCGCGCCTGCTACCGCAAGAAATCCAAGGCCACGCAGTCCGCGTCCGATAAGATCGACCGCATCGTCACCAACCGCTGGCTGGGCCTGCCGATCTTCGCCGTGGTCATGTTTCTCGTCTACTGGGTCGCCATGGTCGCCGTCGGCGCGCCCGCGACCGACTGGGCCAATGACGGTGTGTTCGGCGACGGCTGGCACCTGCTGGGCATCGGCTCCGGCGCTTATAACGACGCCAACGACGAATACACCGCCGCGACCGAAGCGGTCGACGCGTTCCTGGGTCTCGACACCGAAGCCGAAGACTTCGACGCCGACGCCGCGCTCGCGGACATGAAAGATTTTGTGCCGAGCTCCGACACCGCGACCGTCACGGTCGAGGACGAGGAGACGCTGGCGGAAAACGAGCTGACTGCCTATTACAGCGCCATCCCCGACGGCGCGGACAAGGAGACCACCGTCGCCATGACGTATCTGGACGCGGTGAAATATTTCGAGCAAAACGGCTTTGACGCGCCCGATCCGGCCGACTACGGCGTCTGGGTCCCGGGCATCCCGGTCCTGATCGGCAACGGTCTGGAAAAGGCGGACTGCGCTGACTGGCTCAGCGGTCTGATCCTGGATGGCATTGTCGCCGGTGTCGGCGCGGTGCTCGGCTTCGTGCCGCAGATGCTCGTCCTGTTTTTGATGCTGGCCTTCCTTGAGGCCTGCGGCTACATGTCCCGTATCGCCTTCGTGCTCGACCGTATCTTCCGCAAGTTCGGTCTGAGCGGCAAGTCCTTCATCCCGATGCTCATCGGCGTCGGCTGCGGCGTGCCGGGCGTCATGGCTTCGCGTACCATTGAAAACGAGCGTGACCGCCGCATGACGATCATGACCACCACCTTCATCCCCTGCGGCGCGAAGGTGCCGTTCATCGGCATGATCGCCGGCGCCCTCTTCGGCGGCAGCGCATGGGTCTCCACCTCCGCGTATTTCATCGGCATGGCCGCGATCATCATCTCCGGCATCATGCTCAAGAAGACCAAGATGTTCTCCGGCGATCCGGCGCCGTTCGTCATGGAGCTGCCGGCCTACCACTGGCCGACGCTCGGCAACGTGCTCCGCTCCATGTGGGAGCGCGGCTGGTCCTTCATCAAGAAGGCCGGCACGATCATCCTGCTGTCCACGATCCTCGTCTGGTTCACCACCTACTTCGGCACGGTCGACGGCTCGTTCCGCATGCTGTCCGAGGACGAGATCGACTACTCCATCCTCGCTGCCATCGGCGGCGTGCTCGCCTGGATCTTCAAGCCCCTCGGCTGGGGCAACTGGCAGGCGGCGGTTGCCTCCATCACCGGCCTTGTCGCCAAGGAGAACATCGTCGGCACGCTCGGCATCCTCTACGGCGGCGGCGACGGCAGCGTGTACCAGAACATCGCGGCTGCCTTCAACGGCATCAGCGGTTACAGCTTCCTGGTGTTCAACCTTCTGTGCGCTCCGTGCTTTGCGGCCATCGGCGCCATCAAGCGCGAGATGAACAGCCAGAAGTGGACGTGGTTCGCCATCGGCTATCAGTGCGGCTTTGCCTATCTGGTCGCTCTGATGATCTACCAGTTCGGCTGTGCCTTCACCGGCAGCCTGAACATCATCGGCCTCATCTGCGCGGTTCTGGCGCTGGCCGGCATCATCTACATGCTGGTGCGTCCGTACAAGGAGGCCACCACACTCAAGGCCTGAGCCTTGCTGAATTTCGCAAACGCAAAGGAGTGAATACCTATGCTGCACTGGATTGGTGCAAACCTCTCTACGATTTTGATTTCGATCTTTCTCATTGCCATTGTCATCCTAATTTCCCTTTCCCTGATCCGCCAGAAGCGGCAAGGGCGCTCCTCCTGCGGCGGCAACTGTGCCCATTGCGGCGCACAGTGCCATAGCTGCCACCCCAAAGGGCAGTGATCCCCCACTTGGACAGACAGAGACTCCTACTCTGTCTGTCCTTTTTTTAAGGAACGCGCAGCCTTTCGCCGCCGGCAGGCAGACCCTTAACAACATCTTCAGGCGTTTCTTCACAGATTCGTCACTCTTTTTTCGGGAACTTCTGTACAATAGAGGCGTCTACCCTGTCAGGGACTGCGGCGCAAGGCCGCGGGGAAAGGAGACCTACCGCCATGAAAATTCTCAAACGGGTTCTGCCCATCGTGCTTGCCGTGTGTCTGTTGGCGAGCCTCGGCGCGGTGGCGGCCATCGACGCCGGTGAGACGCGCACCGTCATCGGCGCCGACCTCACGGACGACCAGATCAAGACCGTCTACAAATCCTTCGGCATCGAGCGCGGCAGCGTCAAGGAGCTGACCGTCACAAACAAGGACGAGCGGCAGTATCTCAGCGGCGTCATCAGCGACGCGCAGATCGGCACAAAGTCCATCTCCTGCATCTCCATCGAGGTACTCGATGCCGGTAAGGGCATGACCGTCAACACGTCGCACATCACCTACTGTACGAGCCAGATGTACATCAGCGCGCTGGCCACCGCCGGCATCACGGACGCGAAGATCAGCGTGGCTGCGCCGTTCGACGTCTCGGGCACCGCGGCGCTGACGGGCGTGTACAAAGCGTATGAGGACATCACGGGCACGAAGCTCGACGAGACCGCCAAGGCCGTTTCTTCGCAGGAGCTGGCCACGACGGCGGAGCTCGCGCAGGCCATCGGCGACTACGACTCGGTCGAGATCGTCAACGAGCTCAAGCTCATCCTCAACGAGACGAAGGACATGACGGACGCCGAACTGCGCGCCAAGATCAAGGAGATCGCCGCCGAGTACAACGTCACGCTCACGGACGACCAGATGACCCAGCTCGTGAACCTCTGCCGCTCGCTTGAAAAGCTCGACACGAACGCCCTGCTCTCGAAGGTGCAGGCCGTGCAGGACACGCTCAAGCAGCTTGCCGGCGCCAAGGAGAAGGTCGCTGCCTTCACCGGCAAGGTCAAGGACGTCATCACCGCCATCGGCAATTTCTTTGACCGTGTCATTGCGCTCTTCCGCAAGTAAATCCGGATATGCTGACCCGCCCGCAGGCAGTGCCTGCGGGCGGGCTTTTTATGCACGTTCGCCGCGCAGCGCCCGCGCCCGAAAAAGCAAGCCCCCGCATGCCCGGCCGGGACGGAGAAAGCGCGGGTGGTGCTGCTGCACCGCCCGCTGCGATCCATGCTTTTCTTACTTTCCGGCCTGCCGCTTTTTCCGGCGCTTTTCGCGTGCCTTTTTGCGCTTGGCTTTCCATTTCTGCCAGTCGCGCGCCCGCTTCTCCTTCGCACGTGTGTAGGTTTCTGCTCGCGACTGAAACATGGGTTTGTACCGTTCCGGAAGATATTCGCCGAACACCGCCGCATCCCGCATCAGGAACTGATACTTGATCAGTCCATCACCGCTGCGGATTTTATCAATGCGGGTTTTAGGCAAGGAATCTACAGACATCAGAACGTACTCCTGACCGGTGCGATACAAATCCGCATTTCGCATCACATTTCCTTCCCGGAATTGCCGGATCTCTACGTGCCGAAGCTCCGAATACGGAATTTTGACGCTGCGTATAAAGAGTCCATGCCATTTGACATAGTTCTCTGTCAACGTCAATTTTCCAAAACATAGAGGCCAATAATGGGGGATAAAGTAAAAGAATGTTGCCGCAATTACAGCCGATGAAACAACTATACCCAAAAGATCAGCGAAGTTGAATCCGCCTAACGCCAAAGACTTTACTTCCATAAGTAAAAACCAAATGGGGAATAGAGCAAATACAACACATCCCAGTCTGCCTTCTGTTAACAAGAATATATGAGGGTATAATGTTTTCCGCTTCTTTCGCGCGGCGGTTTGTCTCTCTACTTCATGCATGACATCATTTTTCCAGCGCGGCGAGCTTCTCGCGGCGGATGCGGTCGGCGTCCCGGCGGACGAAGTACGCGGGGATGAGGATGAACACCGCGCTCACGGCTGCGGCCAGAAACAGCTCATACGGGTAGAGGTAGCTGCCGGCATAGCTCGGATATTTGGCGAGTACCTCCGCCGTCGGCTCGAGCGCGACGGCCCGGATAATGAGCGGGTCGATGATGCTCGCAAGCACCATGGGCAGCATGATATAGATGACCATCTTCACACTCTGCGACGCACCGGCGCGTCCGGCGGGCGTGTAGTCGCGCGACGAGGCGGTGAACAGGCCCGCCATGGCGAGGTTTCCGGCCATGATGCACGTGCCGCCGACGCACAGCAGCGGCATGGCGTGACCGAGGAATTTGATGCTGTAGGCGATCAGCCCGCCGAGCACCTGCATGGCGGCCACGGGGTAATAGAATTTCTCCTTGCCGAAGCGGTCCATGGCCTTGCCCGCGAGCACGGACAGCACCGCCGAGGCGAGCACGACGATGCCGATGGGCAGGATGTAGTTGTCGATGCCGAGCGTGACCTCGACGAGTGAGATCATGTATGGCTGCCACAGCTGCATGGCAAGGCCCGAGAACATCATGCCGAGAAAGCAGATGTAGATCATCTTATTGGCGCGGATGTTCGCCGGGCGGAAAGCGTAGAGCACGTCGCGCAGGTACGTGTCGCCCTGCACGGGGCGCAGGGCGGGGCTGTCGCGGAAGATGCACAGGCCGAGCACACCGGCCGCACTCGTCAGGCCGCCGAGCACGAGGAAAAAGCCCGTCCAGTTGCCGTGCACGGTCATGCCGTCAAAACCGGCGAAGATGACGATGAGCGCGACGATCGGCAGGATGCTCAGCACGATGTCCACGACGCCGCGGTTCGTGACGTCGGTCACGTCCGTGACCCAGGCGGAAAAGGCCGAGTCGTTGGCCGTGCTGCCGATGGCGGACATGACGCAGTCCATGACGACGAAGAGCGTCACCGCGAGGCCGACGTCGCCGCCGACCTGCCCGTTGCCGAAGAGCGCGAACGCCGCCGTTGTGATGCCCCAGAGGATGTAGCCCCAGCAGACGAAGGCGCGGCGCTTGCCCACGCGGTCCGACCACGCGGCGCTGAAGATCGTCGCGAGCGCGGCGGCGATGGCGCTGGCGGCAACGGTCGCGGAGGTCGCCCAGCCGGCGGCCGTGATATTTTTTTGAATGTAGGTGGAGAAGTAGACGTTTTCGACCATCCAGGCGATCTGCCCGATGAAGCCGAACACCAGCAGACTTGTCCAGACGCGCGCGCCGAGCGGCGTCGCCTTTTTGACGACCAGAGTATCTTTCATAGCGTGCCTCCCTCTGTCCGGTGCGGACACAAAAAGGATACCATGCGCGCCGGAAAACGGCAACCCGTTTCCGGTACTGCTGCGGCTGCACAGGGCAGAAAAATTTTTTTCAAAAATTTTTTCTTTCTTTGCATTAAAAACGAAAGCTGGCGCATTATTACGGCAGAACGGAAACAAATTAGATTTTCGTCAGACAGAGCACGCTTTCCTCTTAAGGTTGTTTACCGGTTATTTACAACTTTACCCCACACACACAAACTTTTGCTTGCTCTGCGGCGCCTGCGCGACACACACGCGTGGGCGCATTCTTTTTTAAATGCCGCGTTCCGGTCTGCGCTCTTCCCGAGCGGTTAGCGCAGTCCCGGCCGCGCGCCGGGGCGGGGGAAACCGGCCGCGTGCGCAGCGGCACAAACTGCCCCAAGACGCGAAAAAGGCTCGCCCAATCGGGCGAGCCTTGTTCGGTGCAATGATTGCAATTCACACAGCGCGGGTGACCTTGCCGCTGCGGAGGCAGCGGGTGCATGCGTAGACGTGCTGGGGTTTGCCGTCCACGATGGCCTTGACGCGCTTCACATTGGGTTTCCAAGTGCGGTTGGAACGGCGGTGAGAGTGGCTCACCTGAATGCCGAAGCTCACGCCCTTGTCGCAAAACTGACATTTTGCCATTGGTTGAAGCACCTCCTTCTCTAATATCTGCGAGAACAGCTTTCTCATAATAGCAGAAACGATGACCGATTGCAAGATGATTTTCACATTTTCTGCGCATTTTCTGCTGCGCGGCCGGAAAAATCCCCGCCGCGGCGCAAAAGCCGTTGCCAAATGCCGTTGTGTTCGCTACAATAGAATACGGGGGAGCAGACGCTCCGCCTGTAGGATCACAGCTTCCCGCCGCCGCGCGCGGCGTTGTCAGAAAGGAGATGCGCACCATGGGCGCACCGCATTATACCGTACCGCTGCAAAAGATCGTCACCGAGCAGGGCCTGACCGTCCTGCACGCCGCCGCCGATTACGACGCGCGCGCGATCAGCACGGCCGATGTCAACCGGCCGGGGCTGCAGCTTGCCGGCTTCTACAACTATTTTGACCCCGAGCGCCTGCAGATCATCGGCCGTGTCGAGAGCACGTTTCTCGAGACGCTCACATCCGCGCAGCGGCGCGAGCGGTTTGAGACGTTCATGCGCTACAACATCATCGGCCTTGTCATCTGCCACGGCATGGACCCGTTCCCGGAATGCCTGGAGATGGCGGAAAAGTACGACCGCAACCTCTTTCTCGTGCGCAAGGACACCTCGGAATTCATGGCCGACCTCATCGCCTCGCTCTCGAGCTATCTCGCCCCGCGCCTGACGCAGCACGGCGTGCTCGTCGAGGTGTTCGGCGAGGGCGTGCTCATCACGGGCGACAGCGGCGTCGGCAAGAGCGAGACGGCGCTCGAGCTCATCAAGCGCGGTCACCGGCTCGTCGCGGACGACGCCGTGGAGATCAAGCGCATCAACCGCACGACGCTCATGGGCTCCGCGCCCGAGATGATCCGGTATTATATGGAGCTGCGCGGCATCGGCGTGATCGACGCGCGGCAGATCTACGGCGTCGGCGCGGTCAAGCCCGAGACGCGCATAGACCTTGTCGTGCAGCTCGAGCCGTGGGAGGACGGCAGGGCCTATGACAGGCTTGGCCTGACGACGGAGTATTGCGAGATCCTCAACGTGCGCGTGCCGTGCGTGACGATCCCGGTCGGACCGGGGCGCAACCTCGCCGTGATCCTCGAGCTTGCCGCGATGAACAACCGGCAAAAGGGCATGGGCTATAACGCCGCGCAGAAGCTCGCTGCCGAGCACGACCGCGGCATTGACCTCGGCATCGGATTTTGACCCGGAAAGGACAGAACGAACACTATGGCAAATTTGGATCTCATCGTCCGGGCGCTGCGTGCGCAGTGTCCGGGACTGGAGATATTGGAACACGAACCGATGCGCGCGCACTGCTCGTTTCGCATCGGCGGACCGGCGCGCGCGCTTGTGCGCCCCGCGTCCGCGGAGGAAACGGCGGCCGTGTGCCGCATCGTGCGCGACGGCGGCGCGCAGCCGCTCGTCATCGGCAACGGCACGAACCTGCTCATCACCGACGGCGCGCTCGAGCGCATCGTCGTGCAGATGGGCGACAACATGGCCGCCGTCACGCAGCCGGACGCGACGCATCTGAGCGCGGGCGCGGGCATCCCGCTCGCGCGGCTGGCGCAGGCGGCGCTCGGCTGCGGTCTTGCGGGGCTGGAGTTTGCGCACGGCATCCCCGGGTCGCTGGGCGGCGCGGTGTCGATGAATGCCGGCGCTTACGGCGGCGAGATGAAGGATGTCGTCGTCTCGACGCGCTACCTCGACGGGGAGCTGCGCCTGTGTGAGGCGCACGGTGACGCGCATGACTTCGGCTACCGCCACAGCGCGTTTTCCGACACGGACTGCGTCCTGCTCGGCAGCACGCTCGCGCTCACGCCGGGCGACCCGGCGGACATTCAGGCGCGTATGCGCGACCTGAGTGAGCGCCGCCGCAGCAGTCAGCCGCTCGACCTGCCGAGTGCCGGCAGCACGTTCAAGCGCCCCGTGGGGGGCTATGCCGCTGCGCTCATCGATCAGGCCGGGCTCAAGGGCTACACGGTCGGCGGCGCGCAGGTGAGCGAAAAGCACGCGGGCTTTGTCGTCAACCGCGGCGGCGCCACGTTTGACGATGTGCTGCGGCTCATGGACGATGTCCGCAGCGCGGTGCTGCGCACGTCCGGCGTGGAGCTCGAGCCGGAAGTGAAGATCATCCGGGGGTGATAAGGATGCAATTTCTGATCGTATCGGGGCTGTCCGGCGGCGGCAAGAGCCGCGCGGCCGACGTGCTGGAGGATCTGGATTTTTACTGTGTGGACAACATGCCCACGGCACTGCTGACGAAGTTTGCCGAGCTCTGCCTTGCCACGCGCGGCCGGTATGAAAAGGTCGCGCTCGTGACGGATATCCGCAGTCAGGAGAGCTTCACCGAGCTCTTTGACGCGCTCGGCGAGCTTGCGGACATGGGTGTGGATTACCGCATTCTGTTCGTCGAGGCGTCGGAGAGCGCCATCGTGCGCCGCTATAAGGAGTCGCGCCGCCCGCACCCGCTGCAGGCCGAGAGCCGCTGCTCCCTGCCGGAGGCCGTGCGCCGCGAGAGCGAGCTGCTCGCCCCCGTGCGCGAGCGCGCAGACTTCGTCATCAACACCACGGGCCTCACGCTCTCGATGCTGCAAAAGCGCATCTGCGAGATCTTTGTCGACGGCGGCACGCGGCGCGATATCCTCATCAACGTCGTGGCCTTCGGCTTCAAGTACGGCATCCCGATCGACGCCGATCTGGTGTTTGACGTGCGCTTTCTGCCCAACCCGTATTATGTCGAAAAGCTCCGCCCGCTCAGCGGCATGGACACCGAGGTGCAGGAATATGTCCTGCGCAGCGACGTGGCGCAGCGTTTTCTCGAAAAGCTCACCGGCATGATCGACTTTCTCTTGCCGCAGTACGCTGCCGAGGGACGCTATGCGCTCACGATCGGCATCGGCTGCACCGGCGGCCAGCACCGCAGCGTGGCCGTGGCCAAGGCGCTGACGGATTATCTCGCCGCGCGCGACGTGAACGTCCGCCTGCGCAACCGGGACTTCCCGAGAACCTGAGCGGAGGCGCACCATGTCCTTTGCAACCGAAGTGAAAAACGAGCTGTGCCGCGTGCCGCTCAGCCGCCATTGCTGCGCCGTGGCCGAGGCCTACGGCGTGCTGCTGTACTGCCACACGTTCACGACGCGGGAGATCCGCATCGTGACGGCGTGCGACGCCTTTGCCGAGCGGCTGCCGAAGCTGTTCCGGCGCGCGTTCGGCGCGCATTTTGTGCTCCCGGTCACGGAAAAGGCCGGCGGCCGCCACGTGCTGACCATCACCGACCGCGCCGCCATCGAGACGGTGTTCGCCGCCTTCGGCGCGGATCTCTCGCGCACGGTCGCGCACCACATCAACCTCGGCGTGCTGGAGAGCGACTGCTGCAGGGCGTCGTTTCTGCGGGGCGCGTTTCTCGCCGGCGGCAGCGTCACGGATCCGAGCAAGAACTACCACCTCGAACTCATCACGGCGCACGCAAGCGTCAGCCGCGAGGCGGCCGCCCTGCTCACGGAGCTGGGCTTTGCCGCGCGCAGCATCGACCGCGGCGCCAACACCGTGCTCTACTTTAAAAAGTCCGAGGCCATCGAGGACTTCCTGACCAAGATTGGCGCGCCCTGCGCCGCCATGGACATCATGTCTGCCAAGGTGGAGAAGTCCATGAACAACTCCATCAACCGCAAGGTCAACTGCGACACCGCCAATGCCGACAAGGTCGTCGCCGCGGCGCAGGAGCAGATCGATGCCATCCGCCGCATCGAGCGCGACTACGGGCTCGACGTGCTGCCGGAAAAGCTGCAGAGCGCGGCGCTGCTGCGCATTGCCAATCCCGAGGCCAGCCTTGCCGACCTCGCCATGCTCTCGTATCCGCCGGTGACGAAGAGCTGCCTGAACTACCGGCTGAAAAAACTCATGGAATTTCACATGGACGACTGAAAGGAACGCACGATGGGGTTTGCACATCTGCACGTACATAGTGAATACAGCCTGCTCGACGGCGCCTGCCGCATCGGGCCGCTCGTCGAGCGCGCCAAAGAGCTGGGCCAGACCGCGCTGGCGATCACCGACCACGGTGTCATGTACGGCGCGGTCGCTTTTTACAAGGCGGCCGTGGCTGCCGGCATCCGGCCGATCATCGGCTGTGAGGTCTATGTTGCCCCGCGCGGCATGACCGACCGCGTCCACGGCGTGGACGATGCGTATACGCACCTTGTGCTGCTCTGCCGCGACGAGACCGGTTACCACAACCTCTGCTATCTCGTGTCGGCGGCGTTCGAGCGCGGGTTTTACGGCAAGCCGCGCATCGACTGGCCGCTGCTGCGTGAACACGCCGAGGGGCTCATCTGTCTGAGCGGCTGCGTTGCGGGCGACATTCCGCGCGCGATCCTGCGCGGCGATTATGAGGCTGCCAAGGCGCGCGCCGTGGAGCTGCAGGCGCTGTTCGGCGAGGGGAACTTCTACCTCGAGCTGCAAAACCACCGTATGACCGACGAGGCGCGCATGCGCGCGGCGCTGCTGCGCATCCACCGGGAGACGGGCATCCCCCTCGCGGCGACGAACGACGTGCACTACATCAGAAAGCAGGATGCCTACGATCAGGACGTGCTGCTGTGCATCCAGACCGGGCAGACGCTCGACAGCCCCGAGCGCCTGCGCTTTCCGAACGACGAGTTCTATCTCAAGAGCGAGGCGGAAATGCGCGCGCTCTTTGACGAATATCCGGACGCTGTGGAAAACACGCAGCGCATCGCAGACCGCTGCCGGTTTGATTTCACCTTCGGGCACTATCATCTGCCGCGCTTCCTGCTCCCGGAGGGGGAGACGGACTCCGACGCCTATCTCACAAAGCTGTGCGAGTGCGGCTTTGCCCGGCGCTACGGCGACCGGCCGGAAGTACACAGGCGCATGGAGTATGAGCTCGATATGATCCGGCGCATGGGCTTTGTGGACTATTTTCTCATCGTCAGCGATTTTATCGGCTACGCCAAGGGGCAGCGCATCCCCGTCGGACCCGGGCGCGGGAGCGCGGCCGGGAGCGTCGTGTCCTACTGCCTCGGCATCACGGACGTTGACCCCGTGCAGTATAACCTCTACTTCGAGCGCTTTCTCAACCCCGAGCGTGTGAGCATGCCGGATATCGACGTGGACTTCTGCGTGCAGCGGCGCGGGGAAGTGATCGACTACGTCATCCGCAAATACGGCGCCGACCACGTGGCGCAGATCGTCACCTTCGGCACGATGGCGGCGCGCGCCGCCGTGCGCGATGTCGGCCGGGTCATGAACCTGACCTACGCCGAGACCGACGCCGTGGCCAAGGCCATCCCCGGCGGCATCAACACCACGCTCGACGAGGCGCTGCAGCAGTCGAAGCCTCTGCGCGCGATGTATGACGGCGACGAGCGGCTGCACCGGCTCATCGACACCGCCCGCGCCATTGAGGGCATGCCGCGCCACGCGTCGACGCACGCGGCGGGCGTGGTCATCACCGAGCAGCCGGTGTACGCCTATGTGCCGCTGGCGAGCAATGACGGCGCGCTCGTGTGCCAGTATCAGATGACGACGCTCGAGGAGCTCGGTCTGCTGAAGATGGACTTTCTCGGCCTGCGCAACCTCACCGTGCTCGAGGACGCGGCGCGCCGCGTGCGCCGCCGCGTGCCGGATTTTCAGGTCGAGCGCATCCCGCTCGACGATAAGAAGACGTTTGATATGCTCGCCGCCGGGCGCACCGTCGGCGTGTTTCAGCTCGAGAGCGCGGGCATCACGTCCGTGTGCATGGGTCTGCGCCCGCGCAGCATCGAGGACATCACCGCCGTCATCGCGCTCTACCGCCCGGGCCCGATGGAGAGCATCCCGCGCTTTCTCGCCTGCTCGGCGCATCCGGAGCGCATCACCTATCAGCACCCGCTGCTCGAGCCGATCCTCTCCGTGACCTACGGCTGCATCGTCTATCAGGAGCAGGTCATCGAGATCTTCCGGCAGCTGGCCGGGTTCTCGCTCGGTCAGGCGGACATGATCCGCCGCGCCATGTCGAAGAAAAAAGAGGCCGTCATCACGGCCGAGCGCGCCGCCTTCGTGCACGGCGACCCGGCGCGGAGCATTCCCGGCGCGGTGGCCAGGGGCGTGCCCGAGCAGACCGCCAACGCGATCTATGACGAGATCCTCGCCTTTGCGAGCTATGCCTTCAACAAGGCACACGCGGTGTCCTATGCCATCGTGTCTTACCGCACGGCGTATATGAAGCGCAACTACCCGCACGAATATATGGCGGCGCTGCTGACCTCCGTGCTCGACAACACGCCGAAGGTCACGGAGTACATCGCCGAGTGCCGCGAGCTGGGCATCCGCCTGCTGCCGCCGGACATCAACGCGTCCGACGCCGACTTCACCGTGGAAAACGGCGACCTGCGCTTTGGCCTCGTGGCCATCAAGGGCGTGGGGCGCGGACTCATTCAGGCGCTCATGCGCGAGCGGGAGGTCGGCGGACCGTTCACGGCGTTTGACGAATTCTGCCGCCGCATGAACGGGCATGACCTCAACCGCCGCGCCGCCGAGAGTCTCATCCGCGCCGGCTGCTTCGACCGCATGGGCTATAAGCGCAAGGCGCTCATGCAGTCGGTCGACCGCGTGCTGGGCGGCGCCGCGAGCGAGAGCCGCATGAACCTCACCGGCCAGATGAACCTCTTCAGCACGCCGGACGATGGGGGAGAGCCCGCCGACACGACGCAGCTCGTGCTGCCGGACGTGGAGGAGTTCACCCGCGCCGAGCTCATGGCCATGGAGCGCGAGACCACCGGTCTCTATCTCACCGGCCACCCGATGGACGCGTACCGCACCCTTGCGCAGCAGGCGAAGGCCGCGCCCATGGGCGACATTCTGGCGAGCTTTCACGCGCCGGATGCCGCCCCGCACCGCTACCGCGACGGGCAGCGTGTGGTCATCGCCGGCATCTGTACCGCCAGCCGCGAGCGCGCCACGCGCAAAAACACCCGCATGGCCTACCTCCAGCTCGAGGACGACAGCGGCAGCATGGAGGTCATCGTCTTTTCGCCCGCGCTCGATGCCTGCCGCGACCTGCTCGCGCAGGAGACGCCCGCGCTGTTCGTTTCGGGGCGCATCTCGACGCGCGACGAATCCGACCCTCAGCTCGTGGCGGATCAGGTCCTGCCGCTCAGCGATCAGGGACTTGAGACGCTGCGCACGCCGCCGCGCCGCGACCCGCCGCCCCGGCCCGAGGCGCCGAAGCGGCATCGGCTCTGGGTGCGGCTGCCGGATAAGGCGCACCCGGCCGTCAGGCGCATCGAGCTGATCCTGCAAATGTTCCCCGGCGACGAGCGGCTCGTGCTCGTCTTTGAGGATACGGGCAAGCGCGCCGCTGCGCGCTGCTGCGTGCATCCTGCGCTCGTCGAGGAGCTGCGATCCCTCGCGGGGCAAGGAAACGTCGCCGTCACGGAGGAGAAAACGCGTTGACGCGGCGGGCATTATATGGTATACTAATCGCTAATTTATTTCCCGCCCCGGATAGGCACCGGGCGGGGAGACAACTCAGGAGTGTGATGATCCGCAATGGACGCTGGCCCTAAGCAGGATTTATGGAATCTTTTGCCTGTTATCATCGTGCTGCTCCTTGGTGCGGCCTATTTCGCCATCATGGAGACAGCCTTTTCATCCGCGAGCCGCATCCGGCTCAAAGCCGCCGCTGACCACGGCAACCGCCGCGCCGGTCAGGCGCTGTACGTGCTCGATCACTTCGATCAGGCGATCACGACGCTGCTGATCGGCACGAACATCCTGCACCTGACGATCGCGACGATCGTGACCGTGGCCGTGCAGCGGGTGTGGGGCATGTGGGCGGTCACCGCCGCGACGCTGGTCACGACCGTGGTCGTGTTCTTCGCCGGGGAGATGCTGCCGAAAAGCATCGCCAAGAAATACGCAGAGCGTCTGGCCATGGCCACGGCGCGTTCGCTGCGGTTTTTCATGGTGCTCTTTAAGCCCCTGTCCGTGCTGCTCACCGCCATCGGCAATGCTGCCGCCCGCTGCATCCGCGGCGAGCCCGCCGTGACCGTGACGGAGGATGAGCTGGCCGATATCATTGAGAACATGACCGACGACGGAGAGCTGACCGCCGAGCGCGGCGAGCTCATGAGCTCGGCACTCTCGTTTGCCGAGGTGCCGGTCGAGAGCGTCATCACGGCGCGTGTCGATGTCGCCGCCGTGGATGTGGACGACCCGCCGGAGGAGATCCTTGCCTACGTGCGCGAGCAGCGCCACAGCCGCCTGCCCGTGTACGCCGACAGCGTGGACAATGTCATCGGCATCCTGCAGATCCGCAAATACATCAAGGCCTGCATCAAAGCCGGCGGCAAGGCCGTGGACATCCGTCCGCTGCTCGACGAGCCGGTGTTCGTGCACCAGAGCACGCTCATCGCCGAGGTGCTGCCCGGGCTCAGCCGCCGCAAGGCAAACCTCGCCATCGTCACCGATAACTACGGTGGCACGCTCGGCATCGTCACCGTGGAGGACATCGTTGAGGAGCTCGTCGGCGAGATCTGGGACGAGGACGATGTCGTTGAGGAGTCGTTCGTGCCGCTCGGCGGCGGCCGCTATGAGGTCGATGCCGAGATGACCGTCGGCGAGGTGTTCGACCGCCTCGACTACACCGATCCCGAGGACGACGAGGAGCTGTGCTACAAGCTGCTCGGCGAGTGGACATATGAGCAGTTTTCCTACATCCCGCGCGAGCGGGAAGGCTTCCGCTATCACCGGCTCGACGTGCGCATCTCCGATATGCGCCAAAAGCGCATCGTCAAGCTCATCGTGCGCCTGCTGCCGGAGGAACCGGACGAGGCTGCGGCCGCTGAGGCCGCCCCGGAGAAAGGGGGCGAGCCGGCATGAGCATCGTGTGGTATTTTGTCGCGCTCGTCGTGCTGATCGCGCTGTCCGCGTTCTTCTCCGCGTCGGAGATGTCCTATTCGTCGGCCAACCGTCTGCGGCTGGAAAACGCCGCCGAGGACGGCAGCCGCCGTGCCAGGGCAGCCGTCGGCATCCTCGACCACTACGACCGTGCCCTGAGCGCCATTCTCATCGGCAACAATCTGGTCAACATCGCATCGTCGTCGCTCGGCTCCGTGATCGTGATCCTGCTCGCGGGCGAACAGTGGACGTGGGTGTCCACGGTCGTGCTGACGCTGCTGGTCATCATCTTCGGCGAGACGATGCCGAAGATCGTCGCAAAGCAAAACGCCAACGGCATCGCCCTGCGCAACGCCTATGTCATCCGCGCGCTGTCGATCGTGCTCTATCCCGTGATCTGGCTTGTGGTCGGTCTCGTGCACCTGATCACGCGCCCGCTGCGCGGCGACACCGGTGACGGCGATCCGGAGGAGGCTGCCTCGCAGGAGCTGCAGTCGATCATCGAGACTGCCGAGGACGAGGACGTGCTCGACGAGGACCGCAGCGAGCTGCTGCGCTCCGCGCTCGACTTTTCCGACATCAGCGCGAGCGAGGCCATGACCGCCCGCGTCGACATGGTCGCCATCGACATCGACGACGACTGGGACGAGATCATGCGCGTCATCGACGAATCGACGTATTCCCGCCTGCCGGTCTACTCCGACAGTGTGGACAATATCATCGGATTTTTGTACCTCAACCGCTTTTTCAAGGCCATGATGGACGGCCGTCCGGAGGATCTGCGTGCGCAGCTCATCCCGCCGTGCTTTGTCTACAAGACCACGCGCCTGCCCGACGTGCTGGCAAAGCTCCGCCGCGAGCAGAAGCACCTCGCCGTCGTCACGGACGAATACGGCGGCACGCTCGGCGTCATCACGATGGAGGACGTGCTCGAGGAGCTCGTCGGCGACATCTGGGATGAGACCGACGAGGTCGAGCGCGAGGTCGTTGCACGCTCCGACGGAGGATATGAGCTCGACGGCGACATGACGATCTCGGACTTTCTTGAGCTGCTCGGCTGGAATGAGGACGCCCTCGACGACGCCGACAGCGCCACCGTCGGCGGCTGGACGCTCGAGCGCTTCGGCACGTTCCCGAAGCCGGGCGACAGCTTCCGGTACGAAAACCTCACCGTCACAGTCCTGGCCATGGACGGCCGCCGCGTCGAGCGTGTGCTCGTGCAGCCCGATCCGGCTTCCTACAAGGACGAATAAGTGCATACAACCCCGAGTCCGGTCTGTGCAAAAACTGCACAGACCGGACCTTTTTCTGTATGGAAAAGGTATCTTGTACCCGATGAGGGAAAATCTGCCCAAAAGGCGCAAGATGTGGCGATTTGTATCATAATTTCACTAATGCGTGAAAGATTTTGCACATCGAGCGCGCCAAAGTTTCATTTTTAGCTTGAAATTTACGCTTCACGCAGGTATAATGAACGCATATTGAATCTTCTGAAGAGGAAAATTTCAAAAAGGAGAGAAACTATTATGAAGTTCAACAAAATCGTGGCGCTGGCTCTGGCCCTCGTCATGGTGTTTGCGCTGTGCGCCTGCGGCGGCGGCGACACCAACAAAAAAGACGATTCCGGATCCACGGCCAAGGTCGACACCAGCACCGTCTCCGTCGGCGCAGTCGTCATCGCGCGTGACGATGTTCCGACCGACCAGATCTATGCGTTTGTGTCCACCATCTTCAATAACCTCGACGCCATCGCCGCTCAGCACGGCAAGGGCGCAGAGCTGAACCTCGAGGCTGCCGCCTCGGTCAAGGGCGTGCCGTATCACCCCGGCGCTGCCAAGTACTTCGAGGAGAAGGGCCTCAAGGTTGACGCGGTCAAGGACGGCGCCGGCACCGGCACCGCCGCTGCGCTCAACTTCGGCACCGGCGGCGACACCGGCACGTACTACGGCTTCGGCAGTGTGCTGGCCAACTACGTTTCCACCAACTCCGACTGCAAGGTCACGGCGCTCACCTCCGGCGGCTCTCAGGCCAACGTTGAGGACCTGACCAACGGCAACGTCCAGATCGCCTTCGTGCAGAGCGACGTTATGAACTACGCCTACAACGGCCAGCGCCTGTTCGAGAGCCCGGTCACCGGCTTCTCCGTCGTTGCCCAGCTGTATCAGGAGCAGGTGCAGATCGTCACCACCAACCCTGACATCAAGACCGTTGCCGACCTCGCCGGCAAGAAGGTCTCCATCGGCGCAGCCGGCTCCGGCGTGTACTTCAACGCCATTGACGTGCTCAACGCCTATGACCTCAAGGAGAGCGATATCTCCGCTGTGTACCAGAGCTTCGGTGACAGCGCCGAGAGCCTGAAGGACGGCAAGATCGACGCCGCGTTCATCGTCGCCGGTGCGCCGACCACGGCCATCACCGACCTCGCCACCGCAGGTAATGTCTACCTTGTCAGCCTCGACGACAGCCACGTGCAGTCCCTGCTGTCCGCGTCCCCGTACTACACCGCCGCCACCATCAAGGCCGGCACCTATTGATGCCTGACTCGGTGATGCGCCGCATCCCGTAAATGTTCGCTACGGCGTCAGTACCCCTGACGCCGTAGTTTTTCCATTCTACCCGGAACGGAGGTTTCCTCTTATATGTCTGACACCAAAAAGACCGCAGCCGCTGCGGAAGCCGCTTCTCTGCAGGAGGATATGGACGCCGTCATGCGCAAGTATGACCGTGAGTCTGCCACCCGCATCTGGGCGGGCAAGCCCAAGATCGTCATTTCGGTCGTCATGGCGCTGTTCTCGGTCTACTGCATCTGGTCGACCCTGTTCAGCACCGCCGCGCTCGAGGTGCGCCTGACGGCGTTCCTCGGCCTGATCATCATCATGGGCTATCTGACCTACCCCGCCAGCAAGAAGCACGTGCACGTCAATCGCCTGCCGTGGTATGACATCGTCATCATGGTCATCGGCGCAGCTGCGTTTTTCTACTACTGCTTTAACTACGGCACGCTCATCAAGACGCTCACCAGCGCCGCCAAGATGACGCCGTTTCTCATCGCCGTCGGCGTGGCCGGCATCCTGACGCTTGCCGAGCTCTGCCGCCGCTGTGTCGGCGTACCGATCCTTGTGGTCGTCGGCGCGCTGCTTGTATACACGTTCGTGAGCATGCTCAAGGGCGGCCAGACGTTTGATCAGGTGCTCGGCCGCGTGATCTACACGCTCTTTTTCGGCACGTCCGGCGTGCTGAGCACGCCCGTGCAGGTGTGTGCGAAGTTCATCGCGGTGTTTATCATCTTCGGTGCATTTCTGGAGCGCACCGGTATCTCCAGCTTCTTCATTGATCTCGCCAACGCCATCGCCGGCTGGACCTCCGGCGGCCCGGCCAAGGTCGCGGTCATCTCGTCTGCGCTGTGCGGCATGGTGTCCGGTTCTTCCGTCGGCAACACCGTCACCACGGGCTCGGTCACGATCCCGATGATGAAGCGCACCGGCTACAAGCCCGAATTCGCCGGCGCGGTCGAGGCGGCGGCCTCCACCGGCGGCCAGATCATGCCGCCCATCATGGGCGCGGCCGCGTTCCTGATGGCCGAATACATGAATGTCACCTACGGTCAGGTCACCCTCTGGGCGATCCTGCCTGCCGTGCTGTACTTCGGCGGCATCTTCATCTCCGTGCATCTGGAGGCCAAGAAGCTCGGCCTGCGCGGCATCCCGCGCTCGGAGCTGCCCCGCTTCAAGTACCTCATGCGCAATGTCTACCTGCTGCTGCCGCTCGTATTCCTGATCTGGGTGGTCACGGCGAATATCCGCTCGCTGCAGTATGCGGCCTCCATCGCCATCCTCATCTCCATCGCCGTGAGCCTTGTCGGCACCATCCGCGACGCCGCGGCCGAGGCAAAGGAGACCAAGACCGGCAGCGCTGCCGGCATCGCCGTCAAGAAGACCGGCCTGATGATCCTCGAGGCGCTCGAAGCCGGCGGCAAGGGCAGCATCACGGTCGCCGTGGCCTGCTCCATGGCTGGCATGATCGCGGGCTGCATCACCGTCACGGGTCTGGCGTCCAAGCTCATCAGCGGCGTCGTCGCCCTGAGCAGCAAGATCCCGAACCCGACGCTCTCGCTGCTGCTGGCGCTGTTTTTGACCATGCTCTGCTGCATCGTGCTCGGCATGGGCGTGCCCACGACTGCAAACTACTGCATCATGGCCTCGACCTGCGCGCCGATCCTCATCACGCTCGGCATTCCGAAGATCGCGGCGCACTTCTTCGTGTTCTACTTCGGCATCGTCGCCGATATCACGCCGCCAGTCGCGCTGGCTGCCTATGCCGGCTCTGCCATCGCCAAGTCCGACCCCATGAAGACAGGCATCAATGCGACAAAGCTCGCCATTGCGGCGTTCATCGTGCCGTACATGTTTGCGATGAACCCGTCCATGCTGCTCATGGATCAGGGCGTGCTCGCCGCAGTTCAGGTCATTATCACGTCCTGCCTCGGCATCTTCGGCATCGCCGCCGCGCTCGAGGGCTATGTCATCGCGCGTGCCCCGTGGTGGCAGCGCATCCTGCTTGCCGCGGGCGGCCTGTGCCTGATCGACCCCAGTCTTATGACCGACCTTGTCGGTATTGCGGCGATCGTGATCGTCGTTGCGCTGCAGATCGTCATGCGCAAGCACGGCAAGCCCGCCGCCGCATAAAAAACCGGAACCTTTTTCGCAGGAGCACGTCAGATATTTCTGGCGTGCTTCTTTTTGCACGCCGTGCGCCGCGGCGCGCAGGGCTTTACACGTGCCGGCCGATGGCGTATACTATCTCTATACAAGACACGGAAAGGAGCAATCTGCATGAAACGAAGCATTGCGGTGCTCATATTGGCACTGGCGCTGGCGCTGACTGCCTGCGGTGGTCAGAAGGCGGCAGATGCACAGGCCGAGGCGAAGGACATCACGCTCTGCCCGACGTATGACAACGGTAAGGGCGGGTATTTTTCCATCACGCTGCCCGCCAGCTGGGGCGATCATTACGTGACCGAGTGCGGCGCGAACGACGGCGGCTATTACGTCGGCTTTTACGAAAAGACCGATCATGACAACGGGCTCGGCGGCTTTCTGTTTATGTTAGAGGTCTTTCCCACCGACTATGACTATACCGAGCTGCCGGAGTATCAGGCCATCTGCGGCCTGACGGTCGACGGGGCGAACTACAACCTCATTGCCGAGCTGCCGACCGATGTGCAGTTCGCAAACGAAAATGCGGAGCTCTACCGCAGCATGTCCAACGATTTTACGACCATCCTCAAGAGCCTGACGTTCTCCAAGGGCGTCACGCGCACGGAGGTCACAGCGCCGGTGCCGCAGTCCGAGAGCGACACGTGAGCAAACAATGAAAACGCCGTCTCCCGACCGGGAGACGGCGTTTTTTGCGTTCCGGTGCGTTTTTGCTTTCCGTGCGGCCGTCCGGCACACATATTTTGCCGAAAAACGGGCAAACTGTGTCATGTGTGAGATTCTGATGCAGGACCTCACATGTGTCACAAAACGGCGGTCATTCCGCCGAGGAGGATGCCGAGATTATCCGACCAGATGTCCGGAAACTGACTAAGCGGCAGGGGATTTTCGCCGCTGCCTGCCTCGATCGTGAAGCCGGGGCGGCGGAAGTCCTGAAGGAACCAGTCCTTGTAGCCCGCGTGGCCGGCCGCGTAGGGCGTCGCGGCGACGGCATAGCCGCTCGCGGCGGCGAAGCGCTCGGCGATGGCCTTGCTGCCGGGCACGTCACAGCCGTCGTACTGCCAATAGATCACGCGCCCCTGCGTGTGGTATGACAGGGTGAGCTGCGGGTCGAGCGCGCGGGTGAAGCCGTACATGGCGAGGCTCTCCGGTGCTGTCAGCGGCGCCGGACCGACATAGTCGCGCGGTCCGGGGCGCGTGTAGCCTGCGGCGAATTTGATCTCGCGCGCGGTGCTCCATCCGGCGGGATACTGGAGGTTGAGGTCGATACCGCGGATGTTCGCCTTCCAGCCGGACGGGAAGGGGATGGCGGGGTAATTCTGCGCGAGCGTGCGCGCGGCGTCGGTGCGCTCGCGGCTGAGCGCGCCGGTCACAAGGTCGATGCCGTCCGGGTCGACTGCCGGAGCGAGCACGAGCGTGACCTGCCGCAGCAGCGCGCGGATGTCCTGTCCGCCAAGCTCACCGCCGTCGCCAAGCCGGGCGCAGAGCTGCTCGCAGAATGTGAGCAGCAGCGGCGTCGTGATCCACTCGTTGGCGTGGTGTGCGGCGTTATAAAACACGCATTTTTCGCCGCTGCCGAGTGTCAGATACCACAGCGGCTGTCCGAGCACGCTGCGCCCGAACTCCCCGATCGCAAGCGCGGGATAGCGCGCGGCCAGCCCGCGCACCACATAGCCGACGAGCGCCGAGGAATACGGGATGCGCACCGGCGTGACCGGAAACGGCAGCGGCACGGTCACCGCCCGGCCGATCGGCAGACGCTCCGGGTCAAGGTAGGGGTTGGCCAGCCGGATGGCCTCCACGCTCGTGCCGTACTGCTGCGCGAGGGCGGAGAATGTATCGCCCGCGCGCACGGTGCGCAAAACGAAGCCCGTGTAATACGGCAGCAGCGCGCGGTGCGTCTGTGCGCCCGCGATGCCGTCCGGCGTGAGGGCGTTTGCCGCCTGAAACGCGCGCACGGCCGCCGCGGTCTGTGCGCCGAAGATGCCGTCGAGCGCGCCCGGCATCTGTCCCGCGCGTTCGAGCGCGAGCTGCAGCAGCGCCACAAGTGCGCCGCGGTCGCCCGCTTTCAGGGTCTGTGTCATGAAAATTCCTCCGATGCATCGAATTACCAAAGCTGGTTCCGTACATCGTATGCGCGCCGCCGCAGGCATTTGCGCCCGCACAGGCAAACGAGCAAGAATGTTCCGCCGCTATTTTGCCCGAAAGCCGGCATACTGATACTGCACGCAAAAAGGGGGGATTTTTTGCAGACAAAACCAAGGAGACTGTGCCGCACGGCCCTGCTCGCGTTCGCGTTTGCACTTTGTATGGGCGTGGCTGCACAGGCGGCGTCACTTGTGCCGCTCGGTCAGGCGGTCGGCATCCAGATGACCACGGCAGGCGTGCTCGTGGCGGATCTGGCCGAGGTGGACACGCCCGGCGGCACGTGCACGCCCGCAAAGGACGCGGGATTGCGCCCCGGCGACGTGATCTGCCGCATGGACGGGCGGGAGATCGTGTCGTCGGCGGACTTTCTGGCGGTGCTCGACGCAGCGGGGGACACCGTGACCGTGACCGTCCGGCGCGGCGGTGCCGAGATCACGGCTGCGGTCACGCCCGCCGTCATGCCCGACGGCACGCGGCAGCTCGGGCTCTGGCTGCGCGACGGCGTGACCGGCGTCGGCACGCTCACGTACTACGATCCGGCCACGGGGCGCTACGGCGCGCTCGGCCACGGCATCGCGGACGAGACGAGCGGTGCGCTCATGCCGCTGCGCGACGGCAGCGTGCTCTCGGCCGTCGTTGCGGATGTGCGTCCGGGCGGGCATGGCACGGCCGGTGAGCTGGTCGGCAGCTTCGATGCCGATGACCGCATCGGTGCGATCGAGCGCAACGGCCTGTTCGGTATCTTCGGCACGCTCGACGCGCCGCCGGACGGCACGCCTGTCGAGACCGCGCCCGCAAGCGCCGTCAGGACCGGCAGCGCGACCATCCTGTCCACGGTCGCGGGCGACACCGTGCAGGCGTACACCGTGAACATCACGCGGGTCTATCACGACGGGGCGAGCACGCGCTTTGCCATCACCGTCACAGACCCCGCGCTGCTCGCGGCGACCGGCGGCATCGTGCAGGGGATGAGCGGCAGCCCCATCCTGCAGGACGGCAGGCTCATCGGCGCGGTGACGCACGTGCTGCTCTCCGACCCCGCCAAGGGCTACGGCGTGAGCATTGACGATATGCTTGCGGCGGCGCAGGCACAGGCAGCGTAAGCAGCAGGAGCGGGCGAGCGTGCGCGGGTGTTACCCGCGCACGCTTTGCATCTGTCAAGAAGCCAGAAAAAAGCCAGCCGCGGCAACGCCGCAGCTGGCTTTTTTGCTGTTTGTGTGCGCTGTGCAGACGGTATGTCCTTCCTTGTGCTCAGCGCTTTTTCTTGTTGCCGAAGATGCCGCTGCGCGGTTCGCTCACGGCCTCGTTCATCGACTCGGCGTAGGCGTGCAGACGCTCCTTCTGCTCGGCTGTCATATTCTTCGGCACGGTGATCGTGATCGTGACAAACTGGTCGCCGCGGCCGCCCTTGCTCTGCAGGTACGGGATGCCTTTGCCGCGCAGACGGAACACGCTGCCCGGCTGCGTCCCCTCGGGGATGGTGAGCTTGACGCGGCCGTCGATGGTCGGCACTTCGATCTCTGCACCGAGCGCCGCCTGTGCAAACGTGACCGGCATCTCCATGAGCACGGAGTTGCCGTCGCGCTCAAAGAACGGGTGCGGCTTGACAAAGACCGTGATGAGCAGGTCGCCCGCCGGTCCGCCGTCAAGTCCGGCATTGCCCTTTCCGCGCAGATTCAGCGTCTGCCCGTCGTCGATGCCGGCCGGGATCTTGATCTTGATGGTCTGATTCTTGCGCACGGCGCCGCGCCCGCCGCAGCGCGGGCACGGCTGGTGGATGATCTTGCCGCGGCCGCCGCACTTCTTGCACGCACCGCTGGTCTGCACCATGCCGAAGGGGGTGCGCTGCGTGGTGCGCACGCTGCCGGTGCCCTTGCAGTCCGGGCAGACCTCCGGCGTCGTGCCGGGGGCGCAGCCCGTGCCCTTGCAGTCCGGGCACTGCTCGACGCGGCCGACGTTGATCTCCTTCTCGCAGCCGAACGCCGCCTCTTCAAAGGTGATGTTCAGGCGCACGCGCAGGTTTTCGCCGCGGCGCGGGCCGCTGCGCTGGGTCTGGCCGCCGCCGAAGCCGCCGCCGAAAATATCGCCGAAGCCGCCGCCGAAAATGTCACCGAAGATGTCGCCAAAGCCGCCGAAGCCGCCAAACCCGGCGCCGCCGGGGCCGCCGGCGGACGGGTCAAACGCCGCATGGCCGAACTGGTCATACTTCGCGCGCTTGTCGGGATCGGACAGCACCTCGTAGGCCTCGTTGACTTCCTTGAAGCGCTCCTCGCATTCCTTGTCGCCCGGATGCAGATCCGGGTGGTTGGCTTTGGCCAGCTTGCGGTAGGCTTTTTTGATCTCGTCCTCGGATGCGCCTTTTTCGACACCGAGCACTTCATAATAATCTCGTTTTTCAGCCATACATGAACCTCAACTGTCTATTGTCTATGGATTCCCCCGTGCGGGGGGGTCAGAAAGCTCCAAATGCGGGCGCGCTTTTTGTGGCGCGCCCGCGTTGCTTAGCCCGTAGTCGGGGGCGGGGTGTTTACTTCTTGTCGTCGTCAACGACGGTGTAGTCCGCGTCGTAGTACTGCTGGCCGTTGTCGCCGCCGTTGCCGCAGTCGCCGCCCTGGCAGTTCGGGTCACAGCCCGGGTTCGCGCCCGGCTGACCCTGCGGGTTGGCCTGCTGATACATCTTCTCGCTGAGCTTGTAGAACACCTGCGTCAGCGCCTCGGTCGCGGCCTTGATGGCTGCCGTGTCGCTGCCCTTGAGGGTCTCCTTGAGCTCGTTGAGCTTGCTCTCGACCTCAGCCTTCTCAGCCGCGTCGACCTTGTCGCCCAGCTCCTCGAGCGTGCGCTCGGTCTGGTAGACCATCTGGTCGCCCTGGTTGCGGGTGTCGATCTCTTCCTTGCGCTTGGCGTCCTCTGCAGCGTACTGCTCCGCCTCGTGCACGGCCTTCTCCACGTCCTCCTTGGACATGTTGGTGGAGGAGGTGATGGTGATGTGCTGCTCCTTGCCGGTGCCGAGATCCTTGGCCGAGACGTTCACGATGCCGTTGGCGTCAATGTCGAAGGTGACCTCGATCTGCGGCACGCCGCGGCGCGCCGGAGCGATGCCGTCGAGCTGGAAGCGGCCGAGGCTCTTGTTGTAAGCGGCCATCTCGCGCTCGCCCTGCAGGACGTTGACCTCAACGGAGGTCTGGTTGTCGGCTGCGGTGGAGAACACCTGGCTCTTCTTGGTCGGGATGGTGGTGTTGCGCTCAATGAGCTTGGTGAACACGCCGCCGAGGGTCTCAATGCCGAGGGACAGCGGAGTCACGTCGAGCAGGACAACGCCGGAGACGTCGCCGCCGAGCACGCCGCCCTGAATGGCAGCACCGTCGGCCACACACTCGTCGGGGTTGATGCCCTTGAAGCCTTCCTTGCCGGTGAGCTTCTTGACCATTTCCTGCACGGCCGGGACACGGCTGGAGCCGCCGACGAGCAGCACCTTCGTCAGGTCGGACGCGGTGATGCCGGCGTCGCTCATGGCCTGACGCACCGGGCCTGCGGTCTTTTCGACGAGGTGGGCGGTGAGCTCATTGAACTTGGCGCGCGTGAGCGTCACGTCGAGGTGCTTCGGGCCGGTGGCGTCCGCCGTGATGTACGGCAGGTTGATGTTCGTGCTCGTCACGCCGGACAGCTCGATCTTCGCCTTCTCGGCCGCTTCCTTCAGACGCTGCATGGCCACGCGGTCGCCCGAGAGGTCAATGCCGTCGCTCTTCTTGAACTCCTCAACGAGGTAGTTGGTGATGCACTGGTCGAAGTCGTCGCCGCCGAGGCGGTTGTTGCCGGCCGTGGCCAGCACTTCGATGACACCGTCGCCGATCTCCAGCACGGAGACGTCGAACGTGCCGCCGCCGAGGTCGTAGACCATGATTTTCTGGTCGGTCTCCTTATCGAGGCCATAGGCCAGCGCGGCCGCCGTCGGCTCGTTGATGATACGCTTGACGTCGAGGCCGGCGATCTTGCCGGCGTCCTTGGTCGCCTGACGCTGTGCGTCGGTGAAGTAGGCCGGCACGGTGATGACGGCCTCGGTCACGGGCTCGCCCAGATAGGCTTCCGCATCGGCTTTGAGCTTCTGCAGGATCATCGCGCTGATCTCCTGCGGGGTGTACTTCTTGCCGTCGATGGTGACTTTATAATCCGAGCCCATCTCGCGCTTGATCGAGCTGATCGTGCGGTCCGGGTTCGTGACGGCCTGACGCTTTGCTACCTGACCGACCATACGCTCGCCGGTCTTGGAAAACGCGACGACGGACGGGGTGGTGCGATGACCTTCCGCGTTGGGGATGACGGTCGCTTCGCCGCCCTCCATGACGGAGACGCAGCTGTTGGTGGTGCCAAGGTCGATACCGATAATTTTACTCATAGTGAATTCCTCCTGTATTGAAAGCAGATTGTGTATACGATTTATATTGGAATCAGTTTGCGACCTTCACGACGGAATACCGCAGCACGCGGTCTCCGATGCAAAAGCCCTTTTCAAACTCTTCCACGACAACGCCCTCGCCGTAGGCATCATCTTCGATGTGCATGACGGCGTTGTGGCGGTTGGCGTCAAACGGTTTGCCGACGGCTTCGATCTCCGACACGCCGAGCTGATTGAGCGCGGTGTGATACTGGTTCATGATGCCCTCGATGCCCTTGCGGGCGGGGTCGTCGTCCGGGGTCTGTGCCAGTGCGCGCGACAGACTGTCGTACACCGGCAGAAACTTTTTCAGCGTCTCGCAGCGGACATCGGCATAGATGTTCTCGCGCTCACGCGCGCTGCGTCGGCGGAAGTTGTCATATTCGGCGAGCAGGCGGAGGTATTTGTCCTTTTCCGCCGCGAGATCGGCCTCGATTTCTTTTTTCGTCTCTTTCTTTTCCTTGGACTCTTTGGGTTCCTTGGAGGCTTTGGGCTCTTTTTCCTTGCCCTCCTTCTGCGCGGTCTTCTTGTCCGCCTTTTCTTCGGCGTCTGGCGTGACCGGTTCGGTCTTTATGTCGTCGACGACCGGCTCCGCTTCCGGAGCGGTCTGCTTCGGGTCATTTGTTTTCGTGCTCATCTGAATCGTCTCCCTTAATGATCAGCTTGTTATCCAGCCCGGGGGGCGGAAGCGTACCGCCGCCGAGCAGCTTGGACAGGCCGGCCGCAATGAAGCTGAGCTTCGCGGCGACCTTGGAATAGTCCATACGTGTCGGACCGACCACACCGATCAGTCCGCGCATATTTTCGCCCGCGTCATACGTCGCGAGCACGACGCTGCTGTCGCGCAGCTCCTCGGCCACGTTTTCCGGACCGATGAGCACGCGCACCTCGTTTTCACCGCCGAGCTGCTCCATCGGGATCTCGAGCAGGTTGCTGCCGTCGGACAGATAGCTCATGAGGCGGTGCGCCTTGTCGGGGTCGCGGAACTCCGGCTGGTGCAGCAGCTGCGACTCGCCGACGAGATACGTCTGCGCGGCGCCGGCGCCGGTGAGCGCCTCGATCGCGAAGGCCGCGATCACGGCTGTGATGCCGAGGTTATCCTGTGCGGCGCGCTCCACGGAGCTGATGAGCGTCGGCGTGATGTCCGGCTCACGGATGCCCGTGAAGTGGGCGTTGAAGACGGCGGCGAGCTTCTGGATCATGCTCTGCTCGGCCGAGACCGGCAGGTGCACGAGCTTGTTTTTCACCGTGTCGTCGCTCAGCAGCAGCACGATGATGAAGCTGTTGGCGTCGAGATAAATGAGGTCGAAGCGCCGGATCGTGACGCCGGCACTCGCCGTGAGCGTCACGGCGGGGTAATTCGTCAGCTGCGAGGCCAGACGGCTCGCGTCCGTCATGAGCTCGCCGCGCTGGTGGCGTCCCGTCAGGCTCTGGGTGATGGCCTGCGTCTCCTCGGCGGTGAGATCCTTGTGCTCCATGAGCTCGTTGACGTACATCCGGTAGCCGAGCGGCGTCGGTACGCGGCCGGCCGATGTGTGCGGCTGCTCGAGATAGCCCATGGCGGCCAGCTCCGCAAGCTCGTTGCGGATCGTGGCCGAGGAACAGCCGAGATCGGCGCTCGCGGCGATGGCCTTCGAGCCGACCGGCTCCGCCGTGCGGATGTATTCCTCAATGACCGCGGCAAGTATTTTCTTTTTGCGGCTGCTGATATCCATAGGTCCCTCCGCTGGCACTCGGAGTTCCTGAGTGTTGGCACTCCTAACCTTCGAGTGCTAATTTACACCCGGGCGGGCGGAAAGTCAAGGGCTTTCTCTATATTATTGATAGAAAGTTCATATTTATTTTTCCGGCCGCGTGCGGCGGAAAAAACGCCCGGTTTTCCGGCGCAGAAACCGGGCGCGGCGGAGTTGCCCGCCGCGCCCGGAAAGCGCTGATATTTCATGATTTCTGCCGCGGTGCGCGGCGTTGAGGAATCAGTTCAGGAAGTCGCGCAGCTTCTTGCTGCGGCTGGGGTGGCGCAGCTTGCGCAGGGCCTTGGCCTCGATCTGGCGGATGCGCTCACGCGTGACGTTGAACTCCTTGCCGACCTCCTCAAGCGTGCGGGTGCGGCCGTCGACGATGCCGAAGCGCAGCTCGAGCACCTTTTTCTCGCGCGGGGTGAGCGTATCGAGCACCTCCATGAGCTGCTCCTTGAGCAGCGAGAAGCTCGCCGCCTCGCTCGGCTCGGACGCGTCCTCGTCGGGGATGAAGTCGCCGAGGTGGGAGTCCTCCTCCTCACCGATCGGCGTCTCGAGCGACACCGGCTCCTGCGCGATCTTGAGGATGTCGCGCACCTTGTCGACGGGCATGTTCATCTCCGCCGCGATCTCCTCGGCGCTCGGGTCGTGGCCGAGCTCCTGCAGGAGCTGACGGCTGACGCGGATGACCTTGTTGATCGTCTCGACCATGTGCACGGGGATGCGGATCGTGCGCGCCTGGTCGGCGATGGCGCGGGTGATGGCCTGACGGATCCACCAGGTGGCGTAGGTGGAGAACTTGTAGCCCTTCGTGTAGTCGAACTTCTCAACGGCCTTGATCAGGCCGAGGTTACCCTCCTGAATGAGGTCGAGAAACAGCATGCCGCGCCCGACGTAGCGCTTGGCGATCGACACGACCAGACGCAGGTTTGCCTCGGCCATGCGGCGCTTGGCCTCCTCGTCGCCCTCGGCCATGCGCTTGGCCAGATCCTGTTCCTCCTCGGGCGTGAGCAGCGGCACCTTGCCGATCTCCTTGAGGTACATGCGCACCGGGTCATCGGTCGAGAACGTGTCGGCCATGGCCTCGGTCTCGTTCATCTCCTCCTCGGTGACTTCCTCGATCTCCTCGAGCTCCTCGAGCTCGGGCAGCGCGTCCTCGTCCACGGGGAGCAGCGCATCGTCGCCGAGCACGTCGATGCCCAGACTCTCGAGCCGGTCGTAAAACTTCTCGGTCTCCTCGCTCGAGAGGTTCATGTCCTCGAGCGCCATGAGATCCTTGCTCGAGAGCTTTCCGGCCTTTTTGCCGCGCTCGACGAGCTCGTTGAGCTTTTCCTCCGTGGTTTTTTCCGCCTCGGGCTTGTCCGCTGCTGCGGTCTTGTCCGCGGTGGGTGCGGCCTTGGTTTTGGCTTTCGCCTGTTTTTCGTCGTCGGCCGCGAGCAGCGCGTCGGCCATGGCCTTGAGTTCCGCCGGGGAGAGATTATTCATGTCTTTCTGTTCCATCTTTACCACCATACCCTTTATGTTCTTTGAGTTTGTTTGCAAATGCCAGCAGATCCGCCTCCGACACCGCAGCGCCGGCGGAGGACTGGGTCTGAAGAATGCTTATGTAATCATCGAGCGCACGCGCACCGTTGGAAAGCTCCGCCGGCTGCTGGATGATGCCCGTGAGCAGCGCCAGCTCGTCCGGTGTCAGCTCGCCCGAGAGCGCCGCGATCTGCACCGTGCCCGTGCCGCCGTGGGCGAGCAGGACGGTGTAAATGTGCCGCAGCTCCGGTGAGGAAAACTGCGCCGCGTCCGGCACGTTCGTCCGGCCGTAAAACAGCCCCGGGTCGAGATACAGGAGCCGGATGACGCCCTGCTCGGCGGCTGCCGAGCGCGGATCGTCAAAGCGGATGCTCCGGCCGGGCGGCTGCATCGCCGTCGCGGGGCGCAGCAGGTCGCGTTCCTGTTCCTTACGCGCGCGGCTGAGCCGCCGCTTGCGCTGGCGCTGCACCTCGTCGGTCACGACTGCGGCGGGCATGCCCGCCGTCTCCGCGACGCGCATGGCGTACACCTCGCGCTCGACGCTGCCGGGCAGCTCTGCCACCACGCCCGCCGCCTCCTTGACGAAGGCCACGCGCTGCTCGTCGATCTGCAGATCGTACTTTCGCTGCACGGCGCCGAGCCGGTAATCGATGTGGTTTTCCGACTGCTCGAGCAGGTTTCGAAACGCGTCCGCGCCGAAGGCCTTGATGTATTCGTCCGGGTCCTTTGCGCCCTGCATCTGCAGCACGCGCACGCGCACCTCCAGCTTTTCGAGGATGCCGATCGCGCGCTGCGACGCCTTCTGTCCCGCGCCGTCGTTGTCGTAGGCGATGACGATCTCGCCCGTGTAGCGCGAGAGCAGCCGCGCCTGCTCCGGCGTGAGCGACGTGCCGAGCGAGGCGACCGCGCTGTCGAAGCCCGCCTGATGCAGACTCGCCACGTCGATGTTGCCCTCTGCCAGTATGATATACCCGCACTTTGACTTTTTAGCCAAATTGAGCGCGAACAAATTGTGGCTCTTGCTGAAAACAATGGTTTCCGGGCTGTTCATGTACTTGGGCTCCCCGTCGCCGAGGATGCGCCCGGAGAAGCCGATGACGTTGCCGCGCACGTCGATGACCGGGAACATGAGCCGGTTGCGGAACGTGTCGTACACGCCGCCGGATTTTCCGTGGCGCACGAGCCCGCCGTCAAAGAGCTCCTGCTCCGAGTAGCCGAGCGCCTTCATCGCGCGCACGAGGCTGTCCCACGTGTCGGGCGCAAAGCCGAGCCCGAAGCGCGTCACGGTCTGCGCCGTGAGCTGCCGGCGGGCGAGATAGTCGCGCGCGATCTGCCCGGCGGGGGTCTTGAGCTGCGCGTGGAAAAAGCGCGCAGCGTCCCGGTTGAGCGCGAGCAGCCGCTGGCGCTTTTTCGCGCCGGGGTCGTCCGCCTGCTCGGGCAGCTGCATGCCGGCGCGGTTGGCCAGAAAGGCCACCGCCTCGGGGAACGAGAGATTCTCGATCTCCATGATGAAGCTGATGACGCTGCCGCCCTTGCCGCAGCCGAAGCAGTGATAGATCTGCTTATCGGGCGAGACGGAAAACGACGGTGTCTTTTCGCTGTGAAACGGGCAGAGCCCGAAGAGGTTCGACCCGCTCTTTTTCGTCAGGCGCACGTAGCTGCCCACGACATCGACGATGTCGTTGCGCTCGGCGAGCTCCTGCAGAAAGGATTCCGGAAAGGCCACGTGCGTCACCTACTTTCTGTGGTTTCCGTTTGCTGTGCCTGTTTACTTAATGGTCCACGCAGCGGGGATGAAGAGTTCGCTGTACACCTCCAGTGCGTAGCTGTCGGTCATGCCGGAGACATAGTCGCACACCGCGCGCTGCGGCCCCTCGTCGTCCGCGATGGATTGATAGACCGCGGGCAGCTCGTCGATATGGTTGACATAATACTCCCAGATGCTGCCGAGGATGTTCTGCACCTTGCGCTCCTCGCCCTTGGCGATGGGGTTGTAGTACACGCCCTGATACATGAAGTCGGTGAACACATCCACGGCCTCCTGCATCTCCGGCGACATTTTCAGCGCGCCGTCGCCGCTGTGGGCGATGATGTCCGTGAGGATGGAGTTGATGCGCACGCTGTTGCGCTCACCCACGCGCTCGCGCACGATGGCGGGCACATCCTCCGGCTGCACGATGCCGCCGCGCATGGCGTCGTCAAGGTCGTGGTTGATGTAGGCAACGCGGTCGGCCAGGCGCACGATGTCGGCCTCGAGCGTGCCGCGCGGCTGACCGGTCGTGTGGTTGAGGATGCCGATGCGCGTCTCGTTGCAGAGGTTCAGACCGCGTCCGTCGCGCTCGATGCGGTCGACGACGCGCAGACTCTGCTCATAGTGCCGGAAGCCGACGCCGGTGTAGATCGCGTTGAGCGCGCGCTCTCCGGCGTGGCCGAAGGGCGTGTGGCCGAGGTCGTGCCCGAGGCTGATGGCCTCGGTGAGATCCTCGTTGAGCTCGAGCGCGCGGGCGATCGTGCGCGCGAGACGCGCGACCTCGAGCGTGTGCGTCAGGCGCGTGCGGTAGTGGTCGCCCTCGGGGCGCAGAAACACCTGCGTCTTGTGCTTGAGGCGGCGGAACGATTTCGAGTGCGTGATGCGGTCGACGTCGCGCTGGAAGCACGTGCGCATCTCACACGGTGCCTCCGGTGTCGGACGCCCGGTGGACTGCACGCTCAGCAGGCCGTGCGGCCCGATGAGCAGCGCCTCGGCGGCCTCACGTTTTTCTCTCGGACAGAGCACAGGGATCCCTCCGTTTCCACAAAAAAATCAGAAAATGCGGCCGGATCGCCTTGCGCCATTTCCGGCTGCAATACTCTTATACGACATTGCTGTGCATTTCCCTCTTTTTTTTGAAAAAAAGCAGAAAAAACGCCCCGCATCCGAATATGCAGGGCGTATGTGTGTTTTGTGTGCGCGGAGATCTCAGGCGGCCTTTGCGGTCTTGGCTGCGCGCCATGCCTCGAATCTGGCGCGCATGCGGTCGTTCAGGCGGCAGAACGCCTTCATCACCGGCCACGACAGCAGACCGAACACGATGAGGATGAGCGCGCTCTGCAGATTGAGCTCCTGCAGGTTGAACAGCGTCGGGAAGCCGAAATACGCGATCACGAACAGCACGCCGAGCACGACGATCATCACCTTGCGGATGGTGTTGTACGGCTGACACGTGCGGTGCACCATCATGAGACCGACGATGCCCATGACGCCGGTGCAGATCGTGATCATGGCCGTATCGTCGAGGTGGAAGGCGATATAAAACAGCAGGATGCCCACGACCATTGCCAGATCCGTCATCGCGGCCGGCAGCGCGCGGAAGAGCACGTTGCGCAGGAATTTTCCCTTGACGAGGCTCTCGTTCGGCTCCATGGCCAGAATGAACGACGGGATGCCGATCGTGATGGCGCTCACGAGCGTGAGCTGTGCGGGGCTGAACGGGTAGGGCAGCGTGGCGAAGAGCGTGAAAAACGCGAGGAAGAACGAGAAAATGTTCTTGACCAGATACAGCGACGCGCTGCGCTCGATGTTGTTGATGACGCGGCGGCCCTCCGCCACGACCGACGGCATGGAGGCGAAGTTGGAGTCGAGCAGCACGATGTGCGACACCTGACACGCCACGTCGCTGCCGGAGGCCATGGCGATCGAGCAGTCGGCCTCCTTGAGCGCGAGCACGTCGTTGACGCCGTCGCCCGTCATGGCCACGGTGTGTCCCTCGGCCTTGAGCGCCTGCACGAGGCTGCGCTTCTGCGCCGGGGTCACGCGGCCGAAGACCGTGTACCTGCCCGCCGCTTCGCGGATGGCTTCCTCGCTCGTGAGCGTGCGCGCGTCGACGAAGCGGTCGGCGTTTTCGATGCCGGCGCGCTTGGCAACCTCGGACACGGTGCGCGCATTGTCGCCGGAGATGACCTTCACGGCAACGCCCTGCGCGGCAAAGTAGCCGAAGGTCTCCGGCGCCTCGGCACGGATCTTGTTCGAGAGCAGGATCAGCGCGATCGGCAGCAGCTCTGCGTCCAGCGTCTCGTCCGAGAGCGCGCCGTCATACATGCCCAGCAGCAGCACGCGGCAGCCCTTGGCGGAGTAGCCCTCGATCTGCTCCTGATAGGGGTTTTCCCGCCCGGCGAGCAGCACGTCCGGCGCGCCGAGCAGATACGTCTCCTCGGCGTGGAACGACACGCCGCCGTATTTTTTCGCCGACGAGAACGGCAGTGTCGCCGTCGCGTCCTGCGTCTTTTCGCCGGTGAAATAGCGCCGCAGCGCCGCCATGGTGTCGTTGTCCGCCTGCATGGCGTAGACGTAGTCTGCCATGATCATGCGGATGTCGTCGAGCGTGAAGCGGTCGTCGCACAGGGGACAGACGTCCTCAACGATCATCTTGTTTTCCGTCACGGTGCCGGTCTTGTCCACACACAGCGTATCCACGCGCGCGAGCGTCTCGATGCAGCCGAGCTCGTGCACGAGGGTCTTGCGCTGCGCCAGACGCACGACGCCTGCCACGAGCGCAAGGCTCGTCAGCAGATACAGTCCCTCCGGGATCATGCCGATGATGGAGCCGACCGTGCTCGTCACGGCGATGGGGACTTCGCGGCCGAGCCACACGAACTCCTTAATGAACATCACCACGCCGAGCGGGATGACGATCACGCCGATCCACTTGACGAGGTTTTGCAGCGCGCGCATCATCTCCGACTGCTGCGGCTTTTTGGCGCGCTTGGCCTCCTGCGTCAGGCGCGAGACATAGGAATCCGCGCCGACGTCGGTCAGCTGCGCGCGGCACAAACCGCTGACGACGAAGCTGCCCGAGAGGAGCTTGTCGCCGGGGGTTTTCTTGATCTCGTCCGACTCGCCCGTGATGAGTGCCTCGTTGACGTAGCAGCTCTCGGACGCGACCACGGCGTCGGCATAGATCTGGTTGCCGGCGGCAAAGACGACGATGTCGTCGCGCACGAGCTGCGCCGTGTCCACGGTCACGCGCTTGCCGTCGCGCACGGCGACGGCCTTTGGGGACGCGAGGATGCTCAGCTTGTCGAGCGTTTTCTTCGAGCGCAGCTCCTGCACGATGCCGATGGCGGTGTTGACGATGATGACACCCATGAACGTCAGGTTCAGCCACTGCTGCACCGCGATCACACACAGCGCCAGCAGGAAAAACAGCATGTTGAAGTAGGTGAAGATGTTGCTCAGGACGATCTGCTTGACCGTCTTGCCCGGCGGGTCAACGGGCGCATTCGTCCAGCCGGCGTCCGTGCGCTCGCGCACCTGCGCGCTCGTGAGTCCCTGCTCCGGAGCGGGGTGTACGACCGGGATGTCGCGCCGCGCCGGCGTTTCAGGCTCGGGCGCGCGTTTGTCTTTTATTTTTTCGATCAGCTTGGCCAAAGGTCTGCCTCCAAAATGAGTATACCGAATATTATAGCGGCATTCGCTGCGGAAAAGAACAACAGTTTGTGAATAATAGCTTAAAATTGGTGAAAAATTTCGGCACTCTGCACGGTGTGTAACAGCAGCAGCGCGGTCGTCACGCTGCCGATGCCCCCGGGAACGGGCGTGCAGGCGGCGACGGTCCCGGCCGCCTCCGCTGCCACGTCGCCGAGCAGCGTGCCGTCGGGCAGCGCGGTCACGCCCGCGTCGAGCACGATCTGCTCCGGATGCACGCACGCAGGCGTGATAAGCCCCGGTGTGCCTGCTGCGGCGAGCAGAATGTCCGCCTCGCGGCAGCGCGCGGCGAGGCCGGGCGTTTTCCGGTGGCAGAGCGTCACGGTCGCATCCGCGCGCGTGAGCAGCAGCGCCGCCGGACGTCCGATGACAAGGCTGCGGCCGACGACGGTCACGCGCCGGCCAGCAGGGTCGAAGCCGTATGCGCGCAGCAGGTGCAGGCACGCCTCGGCCGTGCAGGGGGCAAAGCCCGCCGCGCCCGTCAGCAGTGCGCCGAGTGATGCGGTCGTCATGCCGTCGACGTCCTTGCGGGGGTCGAGCGCGTCGAGCAGGTGCTGCGCGCGCAGCGCCTTCGGCAGCGGCCGCAGCAGCAGCACACCGTGCACGGTGTCGTCCGCGCTCAGGGCGCGCAGTGTGCCGGTCAGGGTATCCGCCGTGCAGTCTGCCGGCAGCTCGACCGGGCGTACGGCCACGCCGCACCCGTCCGCCGAGCGCGCGATGCTGCGCAGATAGGCGCGGTCATCCGGCTGCGCGCCCACGGATACCGCCGCAAGACACGGCTGTGTGCCGAGCGCGGCTGCCTTTTCACGCACCTGCGCATAGATCTCCTTTGCGACCGGCGCGCCGGTCAGACGTGTTGCCATCGTTCAGCCCTCCCCGCGCAGCGCGGCAAACACCGCGTCCGCGGTCTGTGCGCAGCTTTGTACCACGGTCGCGCGCAGATGCTCGGCGCGCGCCTCGGTCGCGGCGCGCTCGTCCGGCGTGAGCAGACCGGTGTTGACAAATACGTTCATGGCCGCAGCCTCCGCCGCGGCGCGGCACAAAGCGGCGGCGCAGCCGACGTCCGAGCGCAGGAGGGGACTTGCCGTCTCGAGCGCGGCGGTCAGCAGCAGCGCGGTCTGCACGCAGTGCTCCAGCATCGCCAGCGGCGCGAGACAGGCCGTCTGTGCTGCCGCTGCGAGCTTCGCTGCGCGGTCGGGGTCAGCCTTGGGGATGGCGTAGGCCTTTTGCAGCGGCAAAAAGCCCGCTGCGTCCGCCTCGATGAGCGTGAGCAGCGTCGTGCGCTGCGTCTCACAGGCGTCGATGAGCGAGCACAGCGCGTCGCTGCGCTCGGCATAGCGGGGATTTGCTGCCGTGACGTTTGCGGCCATCGCGGTCAGGCTTGCCGCCAGTGCCCCGGTGAGCGCGGCAGCGCCTCCGCCGCCCGGTGCGGGCTGCGCGGAGGCAAGCTGCGCGGTAAAATCGGAAAGGGTCAGATCCATATCAAAATACCTCCTGATCGGGGTGAAAGATCGCTTTTGCGCCGTTCACAGACCGGCGTCCGCAAGGGGGACGGCGCGCTCCGTCTCACCGACGGGGCGCACGGCGCAGCGGCCGGCTGTCAGGTCGCGCACCTGCGCGGCAAAGGCTTCGCCGGCTTCCTCCGGCAGCAGGGCGCAGAGCGTCACGGCGGCGGCATACTGCGTCTCCTGCACGACGCCGCCGAGTGCGGCAACGGCCGCGCGCACCGGCTCGTAGAGCGCGTAGGGCATGCTGACCTCGCACGCGAGCCAGCGGCGCACCACGGAGATCCCGGCGTCTGCGAGCGCATCGGCAGCGGCGGCGGTATATGCCCGCAGCAGGCCGCCCGTGCCGAGCAGCACGCCGCCGAAATAGCGCGTGACGACGCAGACGACATTCGTCACGCCTGCGCGGCGAAACACCTCCAGCATCGGGATGCCGGCCGTGCCCTGCGGCTCGCCGTCGTCGGAGTAGCGCTCCGTGCCGTCGCGCAGCAGGTAGCACCAGCAGTTGTGCCGCGCGTCGTGATACTGCTTTTTGCAGGCGGCGATGATCTCGCGCGCCTCGTCCTCGGAGCGCACCGGCTGCACGAGACCGAGAAAGCGCGAGCGCTTTTCCACGTATTCCGACGCGCCGCTGCCTGTGGGGATGCGATAGCTGTCCATACTCAGACCTCCTCGTCCGGGATGACGAACGGCTCGAGCCGCGGCCACTGCTCCGGGTGGATGATCACCTCGAGCGCGATGCCGTCGTCGCGGTAGTCGGTGCGCAGCACGGCACAGTCGCGGTGCAGCGTCTCAAGCAGCGCGCCCTGCGCATACGGCAGCAGCAGCGTCACATGGTGGTCGGCGCGGCCGAGGATCGCGCGCACGCGCTCGGTCAGCTCGTTTGCGCCCTCGCCGCTGCGGGCGGAGATGCAGACAATGTTCTCCCCGTGCGGCAGGATGCCGAGATAGGCGTCGCACTTGTTGAACACGCGGATGCACGGCGTATGCGCCGCGCCGAGCTGGTCGATGAGCCGGTCGACGACGTCGGCCTGCGCCTCCCACTCGGGGTTGGAGAGGTCGATCACGTGCAGCAGCACGTCGGCATACGTCAGCTCCTCGAGTGTTGCCTTGAACGCCTCGACCAGATGCGTCGGCAGCTTGCGGATAAAGCCGACCGTGTCCGAGAGCAGCACCTCCTGCGCGGCGTCGACGCGCCAGCGGCGGGTGGTTGTGTCAAGCGTGTCGAACAGGCGGTCGTTGGCAGGGATGTCCGACCCCGTCAGGCAGTTGAGCAGGGTGGACTTTCCGGCATTCGTGTAGCCGACGAGCGCGACGACGGGCATGGCGTTTTTCTCGCGGCGGCGGCGCTGGGTGCGGCGCACCTTGCGCACGTCCTCAAGCTCCTGCTGCAGCTTCTGGATCTTGCGGCGGATGTGGCGGCGGTCGGTCTCGAGCTGCGTCTCGCCCGGGCCGCGCGTGCCGATCGGCGATGAGCCGCCGGACGCCGTCTGGCGCACGAGGTGCGTCCACATACCGGTCAGGCGCGGCAGCAGGTACTGGTACTGTGCCAGCTCCACCTGCAGCTGCCCCTCGCGCGTCCGGGCGCGCTGGGCGAAGATGTCGAGGATCAGGCCCGAGCGGTCGAGCACGCGCACGCCGAGCTCCTCCTCCAGCACGCGCATCTGCGACGGGGAGAGCTCATTGTCAAACACTGCGAGGTCGCAGTCGTTGGCGAGGATCAGCTCCCGCAGCTCCACCACCTTGCCCTCGCCGAGAAAGGTGCGCGGGTCGGGTGTGGGCTTGCTCTGCAGCAGCGTTGCCACGGGCTGTCCGCCGGCCGTCTCTACGAGCGCGGCGAGCTCGGCGAGAGAGACCTCTGTCGAGCGCTCACGCTCGTCCATGCACGCCGCGGCGAGACCGGCCAGCGCGGCGCGTTCGATTTTTTGTTCGGTAGATTGCATAGGGGTCATCCTTCTGATGTGAAAATATTTTGGGTCAGGCTGCGCTCATGACGGGAACAGCGGCTCGCTGACTGTGGTGGGCGGCGGCGTCGGTGCGGCGAAGCGCTGCGCGCCCCAGATGCCGACAAGGATGGCGGCCGAGGCCACGGCGCTGATCCAGCCGAACGGCTCGTGCAAAATGAGCACGCCGGTGAGCACGGACACGACGGTCGAGAGATTGATGAGCACCGCGGTGCGCGCGACGGGCAGCACCTCGAGCGCGCGGTTGAGCGCGATGTAAGACAGCACCGAGGCCACCACGCTCAAAAACAGGATCGCCAGCACGAAGGGCGTGTGTGTCATGGGCTGCACGACGGCACTCAGATCGTGCCGGTGCTCGAGCAGAGACAGCACACCGAACGCCGCCGCACCCATCAGGCACGTGACGTATGTGCGCTCAAAGGCCGAAAAGCTGTCGGCGCAGGCGCGGCTGGCGACCATGTAGGCCGCACCGGCAAAGACCGTGCCGAGCAGGATGAAAAAGCCGGGCACGCTGCCCGAGCCGATGCCGGAGGCGTAGACGGCCAGCACGATCACGCCCGCGACGGACAGCACTGAAAACAGCACCTGCCGCCGCGTGGCCTTTTCGTGCAGGAACACCGCCCCGTAGATGAGCGAGCACAGCGGGATGAGCGCGATCATGACGCCGGAAAACGACGTGCTCGTGAGCTTGAGACCGTACTGCTCACAGGGGAAGTAGAGCACGGGCTCAAACAGTCCCGCCAGCAGCACCGGCCGGAGGTCGCGCCCGTGCAGGTGCATAGGAAAACGCCCCGTCAGGCACAGCAGATTCATCAGCACGAACGCCAGCGCAAAGCGCCAGAACAGCAGCACGAACGGCGTGCCGTAATTTTGCGCGACGCGCGAGGCGAGGAACGTAAAGCCCCAGATGAAGTATGTGAACGCGGCGAGCCAGAACGCGGCCGTCGGCGAGGGGGTGCGGTGCATGGGTGTTATCCTTCTTTCTCGGTGGTAAAGGTGAGGTTCGTACCGTCGGAGCGGCAGACGACCGTGCCGTTGAGGTCCGTGCGGTAGACGGTCACGTCCGCGTCGCGCAGGCGGCTGAGGGTGTCGTCGTGCGGGTGGCCGTATTCGTTCCCCGCGCCGCAGCTGATGACGGCGTACTTGGGCTGCGCCTCATACAGCAGGCGGTAGCCCGTGGAGGTGCGGCTGCCGTGGTGACCGGCCTTGATGACGTCACAGCGGACGTTTTCGCCCGCGTCGAGCACATCCGTCTCACTCTGGTATTCGGCGTCGCCCGTGAAGAGAAAGGCGTTGCTGCCGTAATCCACGCGCAGGATGAGGCTCTGGTCGTTGACGTCGCTGTAGTGCTTTTGCGGGCCGAGCACGGTCACGGTCGCGCCGCCGAGGGCGAAGGTGTCGCCGACGCCCGGCACGGTGATGGCGAGATTTGCCGTCTCCGCCGCGCGCATGACGCGCTGGAACGCGCCGTTGCTGCTCGAGGTGACGGAGCTGTAGAACGTGTGCACCGGGAAGGCCGCAATGACGGCCTTCATGCCGCCGCAGTGGTCGGCGTGTGCGTGCGTGCACACGAGATAGTCGATGCTTTTGACGCCCTGCTGCTTGAGGTAGGTCGTGATATGGTTTGCCTGCTCGCCGATGCCGGCGTCGATGAGCATGGTCTGCCCATCGCACTGCAGCAGTGTGCAGTCGCCCTGACCGACGTCGAGATACGTCACGGTCAGGCCGCTGCCGGGCACGGGGGTGGCGGCGGCATCGGGGTCGTTTCCGCCGTCGCGCCCGGCGCCGAACCACATGGAAAGCCCCGCGATGACGAGCGCGAGCAGGATGGTGATCAGATGGTTTTGGGCCTGCGAGCTGCGGCCGCGTTTCGGTTGGGACATGGGATGCATCTCCTGTAAAAAGCGTGCGGGGCGTATTCCCCCGCCAGAGCGTGAAAGACGAAAAACGCAAAAATGCCTGTGCAGGCAATACACAGACATTTTCTCATATCACAGCCCAAAATGCAACCCCGCGGCCGCCCGGATCAGGGGGCGGCCGCGGGGATTTTCAGACCTTTTTTATCCGTTTTTGCGCCAGAGCTCTGCTGCGCGGATGCGCGCCTTTGCGCGTGCGCGTGCGGCCTCGGGCGTGGAGACGTTCATCTCCATGCCGCGCGCGGCGAGATCCGACTCGGCGCGGTGCAGCGCGGCCTCGGCGCGGGCAAGGTCAATGTCCGGCGCACGCTCGGCCGTGCGGGCGAGCACGGTCACGTTCCCGGCGGCGACATTCACCGTGCCGGGGCTTACGGCACAGTAATGCTCCTTGCCGGCGGCCGTGTAGCGCACGACGCCGCACATGAGCGCGCCGAGCAGCGGCGCATGACCGGGCAGGATGCCGACCTCGCCGTCGGTGAGCGGCAGCGTGACCTGTGCTGCCGGCGTATCCACGACGGCGCCGCCGGCCGTGATGATCTCCAGATGCAGTGTGTCCGTCATGGCGTGCCTCACTTGAGCGCGTCGCGCTTGCGCAGCACGTCGTCGATCGAGCCGCAGAACAAAAACGCCTGCTCGGGGATATCGTCGCACTCGCCGCCGAGGATGGCCTCAAAGCCGCGGATGGTCTCTGAGAGCGGGACGTACTTTCCGGCCATGCCGGTGAAGTTTTCCGCCACGTGGAACGGCTGCGACAAAAAGCGCTGGATGCGCCGCGCACGGTTGACGGCGGCCTTGTCCTCCACGCTCAGCTCGTCCATACCGAGCACGGCGATGATGTCCTGCAGGTCCTTGTACTTCTGCAGCACGCGCTGCACGGCGCGCGCGGTGTCATAGTGGCGCTTTCCGAGGATGTCCGGCTCGAGGATGCGCGACGTAGAGCCGAGCGGGTCGACGGCCGGGTAGATGCCGAGCTCGGAGATGGCGCGGTCGAGCACGGTCGTGGCGTCGAGGTGGGCAAAGGTCGTGGCCGGGGCGGGGTCGGTCAGGTCGTCGGCGGGGACATAGATCGCCTGCACGGACGTGACCGAGCCGTTGCGCGTGGACGTGATGCGCTCCTGAAGCTTGCCCATCTCGGTCGCAAGCGTGGGCTGATAGCCGACGGCGGAGGGCATGCGCCCGAGCAGGGCCGACACCTCGCTGCCCGCCTGCGTGAAGCGGAAAATGTTGTCGATGAACAGCAGCACGTCCTGCCCGGACTCGTCGCGGAAGTTTTCCGCGATCGTCAGACCCGACAGCGGCACGCGCAGACGTGCGCCGGGCGGCTCGTTCATCTGGCCGAAGACGAGCGCTGTCTTGCTGATGACGCCGGACTCGTTCATCTCGTTCCAGAGGTCGTTGCCCTCGCGCGAGCGCTCGCCCACGCCGGCAAAGACGGAGTAGCCGCCGTGCTCGTAGGCGATGTTGCGGATGAGCTCCATGATGAGCACGGTCTTGCCCACGCCCGCGCCGCCGAACAGACCGATCTTGCCGCCCTTGGCGTAGGGCGCGAGCAGGTCGACGACCTTGATGCCGGTCTCGAGCAGCTCGGTCGCGGGGGCGATGTCCGTGAAGGCCGGGGCCTCGCGGTGGATGGGCAGATATTCCGTGGCGTTGACGGGGCCTTTGCCGTCGATCGGCTCACCGATGACATTGAACATGCGGCCGAGCGTCGCCTCACCGACGGGCATTTTCACGCTCGTGCCGGTGTCGACGGCGCGGCAGCCGCGCTGCAGTCCGTCGGTGGAAAAGAGCGAGATGCAGCGCACCGTGTTGTCGCCGAGCTGCTGCACCGCCTCCATGACGATGCGCCGCTCGCCGGTGTGCACCTCGATGGCGTTGTTGATCTCCGGCAGCTTTCCGGCCGGGAACTGCACGTCCACCACCGGGCCGATGACCCTTTTGACGATACCGTTTTCCATACGTTCTCCCTTCGTGGGACGCGGCGCTGCCGCCGCGGTGTTAGTCAGATCCTTGTGATTGCTTGAGTGCGGCGCTGCCGCCGACGATCTCGGAGATCTCGGTCGTGATGGCGGCCTGACGCGCACGGTTGAAGTCCAGATTCAGCTCCTCGATGAGCTCCGCCGTCGAGTCTGTGGCGGCGGTCATCGCGGTCATGCGCGCGGCGTGCTCGCCCACGCGCGCCTCGAGCATCACGGCGTAGACCGTGTTGTTCAGGTACAGCTCGAGGACGTTATCGAGCACGGTCTGCGCGTCCGGCACGAACAGATAGTTGTTGTTCGCGGCGGGGGCGTCGGCCTCCGGTGCGGCAGGCAGCAGCTGCCGGTGCACCGGGGTCTGGTGCAGCACGGAGTCGAAGCGCTGGTAGACGAGGTGGATCTCGTCCGCCTCACCGGTGCGGTAGAGGTTTTTGAGCGTCTCGGCGATCTCGAGCGCCTCGGCCATGGTGGGCGTGTCGCTCAGCCCGGCGCAGATCTCCCGCACGGGCAGGTCCGTTCCGGCGAGGACATCGCGTCCCCAGCGGCCGCACACGATCACGGAGCAGGGGCGCGTCTCGGCGTGCACGAGCTGCTCCAGATGGCGCAGCAGCACCTGATTGTATGCCCCGCACAGGCCGCGGTTGCCCCAGAACACCACGTAGCACACGTGCCCGATGCGGCGCCGGGGCGTGAGATACGGGTGCTCAAAGGTAACGTCATCGGCGAGCAGGGCGTTGAGCACCTCCTGCCCCTTGCCGGCAAACAGGCGCACGCCCGCAAGGCTCGTCTGCGTCTTGCGCAGCTTGGACACGGCGATCATTTTCATCGTGCGGGTGATCTGCTGCGTGCTGTTCACGCTGCGGATGCGCGCGCGGATCTTATGCAGATTTGTCAAGGGGCGTTCCTCCTCTCTGCCGGCGGCGGGGATGGTGCATCATAGATTCTTGAGCGTTTCGTCGGCAAGCGTGCGCAGCCGCTCGAGCGCCTCGGGCGGAAGCTTCTTGCCGCTGTGCACGAGGGCGTTTAGCTCCGGATACGTGCGGTGGATGCGCGCAAGCAGCGCGTCCGCGTAGTGCGGCACATCCTCGACGGCGATCGAGTCGGTATACCCCTCGCCGGCGGCGAAGAGCACCGCGACCTGATCGGCCGCGTCCATGGGCGCGTACTGCGGCTGCTTCAGGAGTTCGGTCATGCGGCTGCCGCGTGCGAGCGTGTCGCGCGTGGCTTTATCCAGATCCGAGCCGAACTGCGCGAACGACGCAAGCTCGCGGTACTGTGCCAGGTCCATGCGCAGCCGGCCGGCGACCTGCTTCATCGCGCCGAGCTGCGCCGCGCCGCCGACACGCGACACGGACAGGCCCACGTTGATGGCCGGGCGCACACCGGCGTGGAACAGGTCCGTCTCAAGGAAGATCTGTCCGTCGGTGATGGAGATGACATTCGTCGGGATATAGGCCGAGATATCGCCCGCCTGCGTCTCGATGATGGGCAGGGCGGTCATGCTGCCGCCGCCGGCTTCCTCACTCAGGCGCGCTGCGCGCTCGAGCAGACGTGAGTGCAGATAAAACACGTCGCCGGGGTAGGCCTCGCGTCCGGGCGGACGCTGCAGCAGCAGGGAAATTTCACGGTAGGCCACGGCCTGCTTCGACAGGTCGTCGTAGACGATGAGCACGTCGCGCCCGCGGTACATGAAGTACTCGCCGATGGCGGCGCCCGCGTAGGGCGCGATGTAGAGCATGGGCGCGGTCTCGGACGCGTGCGCGCACACGACGGTGGTGTAGGCCATCGCGCCGTGGTCGCGCAGCTTCTGTACGACGCCTGCGACGGTCGATTCCTTCTGGCCGATGGCGACATAGATGCACAGCACGCCGGTGTCCTTCTGGTTGAGGATGGCGTCGATGGCGATGGCGGTCTTGCCGGTCTGACGGTCGCCGATGATGAGCTCACGCTGGCCGCGGCCGATCGGCACGAGCGCGTCGATGGCCTTGATGCCGGTCTGCAGCGGGACGCTCACGCCCTTGCGCGCGATGACGCCGGGCGCGGGGCTTTCGATGGCGCGGCGCTCCGTCGTGCGGATCGGGCCGTGACCGTCGATCGGGCGGCCGAGTGCATCGACCACGCGGCCGATCATCTCTTCGCCCACGGGCACGGACATGATCTGTCCCGTGCGGCGCACGCGGTCGCCCTCCTGCAGGTGTCCGTAAGGGCCGAGCAGGACGACGCCGATGTCCTCGCGGCCGAGGTCCATGACCATGCCGCGCAGCGTGCCGTCGAAGGCGAGCAGCTCGCCGGCCATGACGTCGGCCATGCCGCGCACGCGGCAGATGCCGTCGGACAGGCTCGTGACGACGCCGGTCTGGAACACGTCGATGGCAACGTGCGTGTCCGCGAGCCGGTCGCGGATGCACGCGGCGAGATCGGGGTTTTCGTCTGTGGTGTGCAGAACGCTGTTGGCCGCGTCCTGCTCGAGCAGGTCGAGCGCGTGGCGCAGCGTGCCGTCATAGTGCGTGTCGCCGATGCGCAGGCACACGCCGCCGATCAGCTCCGGACGTACCGTCGTCATGCACGTGACATGACCGTAGGCGCGCGTGAGCGTGTCTTTGAGCGCGTCGAGCGCGGCGGCGGGCAGCGGCTCGGCCGCCTCGACCTCCACGGTCAGCGTGCCGGTCTCGGCGAGGGCGAGCGCGTCGCTCGGCTGGGTGGTCAGATGCGCACCGATGCTGGCGACAAATTCGTCCACGAGCGCGGCGCGCGCAGGTGCGAAGGCGTCCTGCGCCAGCACGCCGGCGGTCGCGGCCGTGATGCGGCCGATAGCCGCGTCGCTCACGCGGTCCTCCATGTCGCTGCGCAGCTGCGCCTCGGTCTGCGCTACACCGCGGCGAACGGCCTCGGCCTCGCGCGCGGTCTCGGCGTCGGCAGCGGCGGTGTTGGCCTCGGCCTGTGCCTTTGCCTCGGCAAGCTGGGCGTGTGCCTCAGCGTCGGCAGCCTGCTTCGCCTCGGCGATGTCCTCGGCGGTGTGGCGTGCCTGATCCTGCGCGTCCGCCGCGCGGCCGAGCGCGTCGGCAATGCGGTCGCGGCGCTCCTGAAAGAGCTTGCGGATCTGCTTGCGCGTGAAGAAGATCAGCGCCAGCGCCAGCAGCAGGAAGTTGAAGACGGGGCCGATGGCTCTCAGAAAATCCATAGCGTCGGCGCCCCCTTTCGATTCATTTCATTCATGGTTCAGCCCTCATGTGTGGGGGCGACCCACTGGCGGATCTGTGCGGCGCTGCGCTCGGCGGTGTCGCTGCCGAGCAGGCCGCCGGTCAGAGCCGTGACGAGCTCGGGCAGCTTCGCGTCCACGGCGGCGGCAGCGGCGGTCTCTTCGCTGCGCACGCGTGCACGCACGTCGCGCGTGGCCTGTGCGGCCTCCTGATGCGCGGCCTGCAGCGTCTGGGCGCGCTTGCGCTCGGACGCGCTCTTGGCCTCGGCCAGCAGCGCATCCGCTGCGGCAGACTGCCGGCGCTGCGCATCGCTGCGCGCCTGTGCGGCCGCATCGAGCTGCTGCTGGGCGGTGCGCCCGGCGCTGATCCCGTCCTGAATGCGCGCATCGCGCGCGGCCATGAACGACACCAGCGGGTCAAACAGCAGCTTCTTCAAAACCACCAGCAGCACGAAAAAGCAGATCACCGTCCAGATGAGTTCGGAGATGTTGATGCTCAAAGCGTGTGCCTCCCTTATCCCGTGCTTCTCAGCCGATCTTACCGATCAGCAAAAACGCGATCAGCAGGCCGTAGATCGTCAGCGATTCGAGCAGACCCATGGCGATGATCATGTTCGAGCGGATCGTGCCGGCCACTTCCGGCTGGCGCGCGATGGCGTCCATGGCGTGGGCGGCGGTCAGACCCTGACCGATGGCGGGGCCGATGGTGCTGATGGCGATGGCGAGCGCGGCGGCGATCGCAATGATTCCGGTTGACATAACTCGTTCCTCCTAATTTTTCTTGGGTGTCTGAAAGGTTGTTTCTTACGATTTCTGATGCAAGGGTGCGTTACTCCTCGATGGCTTCCTCAATGTAGATCGACAGCAGCATCGTGAACACAATGGCCTGGATCAGGCAGAACAGCAGGCTCAGCACCTGCATGAGCAGCGGCAGCACGAGCGGGAAGAGATTGCCGAGCTCGTGCGTGACCATTTCCTCACCGTAGAGGTTGCCGTACAGACGCAGCGCGAGAGAAAACGGGCGCACGATCTGCTCGATGAGGTTGAGCGGCAGCATGAGCAGGAAGGGCTTGATGAAGCTCTTGAGATAGCCGCCCAGACCGCGGCGCTGGATGCCGACGGTGTGCGTCATGCAAAAGGCGATGATGGCCAGACCCGCCGTGACGGACAGCGTGGCCGTCGGCACGGTGAACACTTGCCCCGCGCCGGGCAGCAGCCCGATGTAGTTGGACACGACGATGAAGATGAAGAACGTCGCCATCATCGGGAAGTAGCGCCGGGCGTTGGCCGGACCCATGATGCCGCCGTAAAAGCCCTGCAGCTTTTCCACGGCCATCTCGGCTGCGTTCTGCAGCGGGCCGGGCACGTCGCGCAGCTTCCGTGTCGCCAGCCACGATACCAGCGCCAGCACGGCCACGATGACCCACATGGTCACGACCGCGCCGGTGACCTCCAGCGGTCCGATGGAAAACAGTACGTTTGTTTCACCCATTTGTGTCGTCCCTCCGTTCGTCCGCCGGGTCGAGCTCCGGCGTCTGGTTTTGTTCCGCGTCGGGCAGTTCGTCCGTGTCCGTGATCTCCACGCACTCGGCGGGGATGGTATCGTCCATCCTGCGCGCGAGGATCCATACGCCGGCGATGCTGCCGCCCGACAGACCGACGGCCGTGCCGATGAGCGTGCCGGCCAGCGGCAGCGGCACGACGCCGCGCAGCAGATAGACCAGTACGAGCGCCGCGAGATTGATGACCTGCCGCAGGCCGCTCGTGCCCATGACCGATGCGGTGTTTTGCTTGGCGCGCAGCAGACTGCGGCGCGTCAGCAGGGTATTGCCGGCGGCGACGAGCAGGCCGAAAACCAGTCCGGCCGCGCCGCCGAGCAGATATTGTCCGGTCGACATATTCTGTCCCTCCCGTTTGTGCAGCCCCGGTGACCGGGGGAAAGCTTTCTTAGCGAGAACTTAGCGGATACTTAACAGTATTCTACTATATCATGACGGCGAAAAGATGCCAATACCCAATTCCGGTTTTGAAATAATTTCGTTGAATTCTACAAATAGAAAAAGCGCCCGGCGGACGCTCGCACGCTTCACAAAGCGGGAAAAATAGTATATACTGAGGGACAGAAAAAAGCCGCGGCATCCGGCATCCCACAGGACGCTCTGCGGCGAAAAATCTTCCGAAAAGAGGGATACAGTATGAAATACATTCTCGTCATCGGCGACGGCATGGCCGACCACCCGCTCGACACGCTCGCCGGCCGCACGCCGCTCGAAGCATCGAAAAAGGACGCGATCGACGACCTTGCGCGTCACGGTGTGCTCGGCAGCGTGCGCAACGTGCCCGACGGTTTCGCTCCCGGCAGCGACACGGCCATCATGTCCATCTTCGGCTGCTCGCCGCGCAAGTACTTTTTCGGCCGCGCCCCGCTTGAGGCGGCGGCCTCCGGTATCCGGCTCGCTCCCGGCGACGCGTGCTACCGCTGCAACATGGTCACGTATGCCGATGAGGACGTGCCGTTCGAGCACAAGCACATCATCTCCCACAGCGCGGGCAGCATCGAGGGACGCGAGTCGGACGAGCTCGTGACGGCGCTCTTTGCCCACCCGGACTTCCGCCCGCTGGCCGAGCAGGCCGGCATGGTCGTGCACAAGGGCTCGTCGTTCCGCCACATCGCGGTGCAGAGCCATGTGGACATCAAGGGCATCCGGCTCGCCCCGCCGCATGACCACCTCGGCGAGGAAATCGGCCCCATCCTGCCCACCGGCTGCCCGAATGCCGACGTGCTGCGTGAGCTCATGCGCCGCGCGTTCGATATCCTCGATCAGCACCCGATCAACGTCGCGCGCCGCGCCGCCGGAAAGCTCCCGGCCAACGGCGTCTGGTTCTGGGCGGAGGGCACGGCGGCCGCGCTGCCGAACTTCCCCGAGCACTACGGCTCGGACGGCGGTGTCGTCTCGGCCGTGCCGCTGTGCCACGGCATCGGCATCCTGACCGGGCTTGAGGCCGTCACCGTCCCGACTGCGACCGGCGAGTGGGACACCGACTATGCCGCCAAGGTCGCCGCCGCGCTGGGCGTGCTCAAAAAGCACGACTTCGTGGCCCTGCACCTCGAGGGCCCGGATGAGGCCACGCACAATCATGACCTGGAGCACAAGATCTACTCCATCGAGCGCCTGAGCGCCGATGTCGTCGCCCCCGTGACCGAGGCGTTGCGCGCCGCGGGTGAGGACTTCCGTCTGCTGCTGCTGTCGGATCACACGACGTATATGGCCAACGGCGCGCACGGCGCCGACCCCGTGCCGTTCGTGCTGTATGACAGCCGCGTGTCCGAGGGCTCCGGCCTGCCGTATTCCGAGGCAAACGGCGCCAAGGGCCCGTATGTCGACGACGGCGCGCAGCTCATGGATCTGCTCTTTGAACTGAAAAAGCTGTGACCGGCACAGCAAGAGAGGCCGCGTGGGCAAAGCTGAACCTGTCGCTGGACGTGCTCGGTACGCGTCCCGACGGGTTTCACGACCTGCGCATGATCATGCAGAGTGTGGATCTGCACGACGATGTGACCGTTACGCTCGACGGCACCGGTGTCTGCCGCGCCGAGACCAACCGCAGCTATCTGCCTTGCGGGGCGGACAATGTGGCCGTGCGCGCGGCGCAGGTGTTTCTCGAGCGCGCGGGGCTTGACTGCGGCGTGCACATCCGGCTGCACAAGCGCATCCCCGTGTGCGCGGGACTGGGCGGCGGCTCGTCGGATGCGGCGGCCGTGCTGCGCGCGCTCAACCGGCTGACCGGCGCGGGCTTCACCTGCGCGCAGCTTGAGGAGCTGGGTGCGCTGGTCGGCTCGGACGTGCCGTACTGCGTCGCGGGCGGAACGATGCTGGCCGAGGGACGCGGCGAGCGGCTCACGCCCGTCACGCCCATGCCGCGCCTGCCGGTCGTGATCTGCAAGCCGGATTTTCCGATCTCGACGCCGGAGCTGTTTCGCCGCGTGGACGCGCGCACCTCGCGCTGCCGTCCGGACACGGAGGGCATCTGCGCCGCGCTCGCTGACGGCGATATGCCGAAGCTTGCCCGCCGGATGTACAACGTTTTTGAGGACGTGCTCACCCGCCGCGAGAGCGAGATCGCGTCCATCAAGAGCCGCCTGCTCGACGGCGGCGCGCTCGGCGCAGTCATGAGCGGCACGGGCTCGGCCGTGTTCGGTCTTTTTGCCGATGCCGACAGCGCGGCGTATGCCAAGCGCCGGCTCGCGCGCGACTATGCCGAGTGCTTTCTGACCGAGACCATCGACCGCCTCGAGGTCTGAGGATTAAAAGCGAACAAAACTGCCGATACTGAGCACAGATGCCCGGTACCGGCAGTTTTTCATCTCAGAAAGGCGGACATACGATGCATACCCATTCTCTCTCCATTCATCCCGATTCCGGCCGCGCGCTGCGCCCGTGGGAGCTGGCGCTGCTGCTGGCCGTGTGCGTGACGCTGCTGACCGGCACGTGGGCGCAGGCGCGCAGCGCGCTGCTGGCGTCGCGGCTCGTGCGGCTGCACGTGATCGCGGTCTCGGACGACGACGCCGAGCAGGCCGTGAAGCTGCAGGTGCGCGACGCGGTGCTGGACTATCTTGAGCCGCAGCTGCAGGACGTGACGGACATCGGCGCGGCGGAGCAGATCATCGCCGGCGACCTCGACGGAATCGCCCGTGCGGCGCAGGCGGCGGCGGGGGAGCGGCCGGTGCGGGTCTCCCTCGGCGCCGAGCACTACCCGACGCGCGACTACGGCGCGTTTGCCCTCCCGGCGGGGGTGTATACGTCCCTGCGCGTGACGCTCGGCGCGGGCGAGGGGCACAACTGGTGGTGCGTCATTTTTCCGCCGCTGTGCGCGCAGGCGGCAGGCCTCCCGGAGCGGGCGGTGCAGGCGCTCTCGGACGACGATGTGCGCCTCGTCACGGAGTCCGGCGGCGGCTATGTCGTGCGCTTCCGGCTGCTGGAGCTGTGGGACGCGCTCGTGCAGCGGCTGAGCTAAAAACACACGCCGGAGAGCAAAACCCTCCGGCGTGTGTGTTTTTTCGTATCATCAGGCCCTGACCACGCTCACAGCCTGCATGTGCTGCTTTTGGTAGCGATCCTCGACGGTCGCTCTGTCATAGGCGATGACGCCGTTGTTGTTCCACGGATCGTTGAACAGGTAATGCGTTTCATCATAGCCGACGAGCAGCATACAGTGCTCGTTGGAGAGCCAGGTGAAATCCTCGCCGCTGTCCTTGAGCTTCCAGCACGGGCCGACGATAATGTCGCGCAGGTCGATGGTCGCCCAGAGCGCGACCGGCATATCGTTGTCGATATATGTGCGCAGCAGATAGGGCAGGCTGCGCCCGGTTTCGTCGATCACGCGGTATTTGTCTCCGAGCACGCGCTGCATGGTTTTCCGGATCACCGGCGCATAGCAGCCCATGGCGTCCTTGTCATACGGATCGCCCACGAACTTGTCGTAAGGGCTCGGGCCGTACAGGACGCCGCCGATCTCGGTGAAGTCCTCTTTTTCCAGATAATGATCGATAAAATCATATATGGAGATATCGCAGCCCAGATACTGAAGGAACATGACCGCGGTGACGCTTTCACACCCCGTGAGGGCGCCGCCGCCGGTCTGATCGATATAAGGTACGTCGATTCGCTTCATCGTTTATGCGGCGTCCGCCGTCTCCTTCTTCCTGGAGATCCTGTAGAGCACCAGGATGACGCCCAGCATGATGACGACGGAGATGGGCAGCGCGATGTACCAGTGCTTGACGGCGCCGGCAATGATGTAGCTGACCGCGGACACGGCGATGACGGGGATGGCATACTGCATCTGCGTCTCGACGTGGTTGATGTGGTTGCACTGCGCACCGGCGGAGGACATGATGGTCGTGTCGGAGATGGGGGAGATGTGGTCGCCGCAGACCGCGCCCGCCAGCGTTGCGGAAATGCAGATGGTCATGACCTCCGGCATATTTGCGCACATCGGAACGATGATCGGAACCAGGATGCCGATGGTGCCCCACGAGGTGCCGGTGGAGAAGCCGAGGCCGCACGCAACGAGGAAGATGGCCGCGGGCAGGAAGATGCTGACGGCGGTGCTGTTGCTGAAGATGCCCTGTACGAACGCGCTGATATCCAGCTGGTCAACAAGGCCCTTGAGCGTCCATGCGAAGATCAGGACGGTGATGGCGGGGATCATGACCTTGAAGCCCTCGACCAGGCAGTCGATGAATTCGCGCGCGCTGATGACCTTTCTGGGGATGTACATGATCGCCATGACGATCACGGTCATGAACGTTGCAAACACGAGCGACAGGCTTGCCGAGCAGTTTGCGAAGGCTTCGATCACGGTTTCCGCGCCGCTCTGATATCCGGTGAGGATCATGGCGAACACGGCGGTGGCGATCAGCACAACGATGGGGATGAGCAGATCGGATACGCGGCCCTTGCCGCTGCCCTCCTGCTCGGACTGCTCCATGTCCTTGAATTCCTCGCCGCCGGAGGTGAACAGGTCGCCCTTCGCCGCGTTGCGTTCATGCAGGCGCATCTTGCCGAAATCAATGAGAAAGAGGCTCGTGAAGAAGACCATGATCAGCGTCAGGATCGCGTAGAAGTTATACGGAATGGCCGCGCAGAACATCTGGAAGCCGTTGATATCATAGCCCTCGGGGATGTAGCTGCTGACGGCTGCCGCCCAGCTGGAGACCGGGGCAAGAATGCACACGGGCGCTGCGGTCGCGTCGATGATATAGGCCAGCTTTGCGCGCGACACGTGATACTTGTCGGTGATCGGGCGCATGATGTTGCCGACCGTCAGGCAGTTGAAATAGTCGTCGACAAAAATCAGGATGCCGAGCGCCGAGGTCGACAGCATGGCGCCTCTCTTGCTCTTGATGCGCTTGCTCGCCCATGCACCGTAGGCCATGGAAGCGCCGGACTTTGCCAGCAGAACAATGATCATGCCGAGCAGAACGTCGAAGATCAGGATGTTCAGGTCCATATTTTCGGCCATGGAAGTGAACAGCCGCTCAAAGCTTCCCCACGCGACGTTTCCGACCGACGGCCACAGGCCGAGCCCTTCGGGCACAAGCGAAACGGAAACGAACACTGCCGCCAGCAGGCATCCGGCAAACAGCGAGCTGTAGACCTCTTTTGTTATCAGTGCCAACATAATTGCCACAAGCGGCGGAACGATCGCCCAAGCTGTACCGATAAACATAATACAACTACCTCCTTAATTTGTGATAAAACAAAATCGTGCCGCACATGAATATGCGGCACGACAGAAAAAAGCTCTTTGACAGATGTCTCTTATGCAAAGTACTCCACTACCGTGACAGTGCGTACCATGTTCTGGCACACCCCAGAAGTCTGCCCTGACAGGGTGCAGACAACTTCGGCGAAACTTCCTTTCCGTTTTCCCATGCTGTCACAAAACAAAAAACGTACTGATAAGTCCCGCGCCTCTTAGCATAACATGAATCGGTGATTTGTTGAGGTGATGATAGCACGCGCAATCGCGCAAGTCAATTGAAAATTCACGCTTTTTTCGCATATCGGCGATGTTCCCAACGCATCGTTTTCATGCGCGGCCGCGGCCGTAAAATTGCCCAATCGCCCGACGGAAAAAACCGCTCGTCAGAGCGGTTTTTTCGTGTTTTTGACAGCCCGGTCTCCGGGGCGCGGGCGGCCCTTTTTGCTTCGGTTCAGGCCGCAGGGGCATTGGGCTCAGGGTCACACAAGCTGCTTCCGGCGCAGCAGCCGGCAGACAAGCGCGGCAAGCCCCAGGCCGAGCGCGAACGAGAAGCCCAGCGCGCCCAGTGTGGCGGCGGCGCTGAACAGGCCAATCGACATCTCATGCACCGAGCCGATGTCCACGATGATCTCGCACACGAGCCACAGCCCTGCGCTGATGCCCGCGGCCGTCCAGAAATCGCGCCGGCGCTGCAGGGCGCACCGGACGCCGATGCCGGCGGCGAGCAGGAGCAGATACAGAACGATCCGTCCGGTGATGCCGCCGGTCACAAAGATCCCCATCATTTTCAAAAGCGCAAACGGTTCCATACGATACCTCCTGTGGAATGAAATGTGTGCCGGATCCCGGCATCCTCATTTTAGCAGATTCTTTATGAAATTGGAACGGGATTCATAATATTTGTAAATTGCGCCAAAACGCGATTCGTGATTCTGTTCAGAACTTACAAATTCTGTTTTCCGGTTCTCGGGGGGCTGTCACCAAAACCGCCGTGCGGCGCAGAAAAACGCAAAGCCTTCTCCTTGAGGAGAAGGCTTTTTGTATTTTCAGGATTCAGCGCCGCGCGCTCAGTAGCTGTACACGCCGCCGCCGATAAATTCGCGCAGCATGCTCTCGGGCGCGAGCAGCGCGGGGTCGATCGTCTCGAAGCGCTCGAGCGCGGGCAGGATGCTGCGGATCTCCGCATAGCGCTCCGCACCCTCGGGCACGGCCTCGAGCAGCGGCTCGGCGAAGTTTTTCATGATCGACACCTCGCACGGGAACGACGAGTCGAACATCAGGTTCGCGCGCTCCTTGAACGGGGAGATGAAGCGCTTTTCGCCGCGGCGGACGTTTGCCCACATGTCCAGCGTCGCGGCGGCGGGCGTGCCGCGGAAGTTGCTGTCGCGCACGAGGCGGCGCAGCAGACGCATCCACGTGCCCTTGAACACCTCGTTCCCGTCGTCATCGACGACGACGGAGCGCGCGCTGATATACAGCCGGAACGCATCCGGGCAGTAGGCGGCGATCTCGTCGTTGAGTGCATGGATGCCCTCGCAGACGACGACCTCGTCCTTGCCGAGGCGCATGGGGCGGCCGATGGGGCCGGACTGCACGCGCGTGACGAAATTATAGCGCGGCAGGTGGATCTCCTCGCCGCGGGCGAGCGCATTGAGGTGCTTGCCGAGCAGGTCCATGTCCAGACACGCGGGGGACTCAAGATCAAGATCGCCCTCCGGCGTGCGCGGTGCGGTGCGCAGGTCGACGGTGCGGAAATAGTCGTCCATGGCGAGGCTCTGGCTGCCGACGCCGAGCTTGCACAGCGCCTCCGCGATCTTCATGGCCGTGGTGGTCTTGCCGCTGCCGGACGGGCCGGAGAGCAGCACGATCGGGCACGTGTGCGCATTTTCGGCGATGGCACGCGCGGCGCGCTCGATCTTGGCGGCATAGGCTGCGTCGCTCGCGTCGACAAATTCCTTGGGATCAGCCTGAATGCGGCGGTTGATCTCCTGCAGATGATAGCTCATTGGAAAAACGCCTCCAGTTCTGCCTTGGCCGCACAGATGCGGTCGATATTGGCGATGTATTCCGTGGGATACTTGGGGTCGATGTGCCGCTCAAGTCTGCCGCCGTTGGGGCGCACGAGCTTCGTCGACGCGCCGCCGCCCATGGCGAGGATGCTGCACAGCTCCTCCATGATGCAGATGTTGTAGAGATTCTCCTGACCCGGCCGCGTCCAGCCGACGTTTTCAAAGCCGCCGGACATGAACTTCTGCCGGTAGAGGTAGTACGGTGCGTAGCCCGCCCTGGGCAGCACGGTACCGGCAAAGTCGAGCATCTCGCCGACGGCTGCTCCGTCGGGGATGGGCGCGTCCTGCGCCATCAGGTTCGAGCCGCGCTTGCGCGAGAGCGTGTGCACGGTGACGTTCTCGGGCGCGAGTGCGAGCACCTGCTCGAGCGTGGCGCGAAAACCGTCCGGCGTGTCGCCGGGAAGCCCCGCGATCAGGTCCATGTTCACGGCGAAGCCGCCGGTCTCGCGCACAAGGCGCAGCGCGTCGTAAATATCCTGCGCGGTGTGGCGGCGGCCGATCGTGTCGAGCACGCGGTCGTCGAGTGTCTGGGGGTTGACGCTGATGCGGTCGACCCGGTGTGCGCGCAGCACGTGCAGCTTGTCGGCGGTGATCGTGTCGGGCCGGCCGGCCTCGACGGTAAACTCCCGCAGGGCGCTCAGGTCGAACGCCGCAGCCAGCTGCGTGCACAGCGCGTCGAGCTGGCGCGCCGAGAGCGTGGTCGGCGTGCCGCCGCCGATGTAGAGCGACACGACGCGCAGCCCCGCCCTGCGCACGGCCTCGGCGGTCGCGGCGATCTCGCGGGCGAGCGCCTGCAGAAACTCCGGCACGAGCGCCATACTCTTTTCCACCGACTGGCTCACGAAGCTGCAGTAGGCGCAGCGCGTCGGGCAAAACGGGATGCCCACATACAGGCACACATCCTTTTCGCCGAGCGATTCCATGGCGCGCAGCGTGGCGTGCGCGGTGCGCACGACGAGGTCGGCGCGCGCGGGCGAGACGTCATACTGCCGCTCAAACTGGCGCGCGGCCTGCGCATCGTTGAGCCCCTGCGCGAGCAGGGGCGTCATGAGCTTTCCGGGGCGCACGCCCGTGAGCATGCCCCACGGCCGGCGCGGCAGCCCGATGCCCATGGCGGCGCGGTAAAACGCGCGCTTGACCGCGCCCTGCAGCCGCCGGTCTTTTTCGGCAGGGTCGGTCAGCTCGCCGTTGGGCACGCTCGTGCGGCCGTTGGCCGTCTGCCCGTGGTAGACGAGCACGCACGTCACGGTCGTCACCTTTGTGCCGGACATGAGCCGCAGCTCTGCGCGGTCGCCGGTCGGCCGCCCGTCCGGATACTCCGGGCGTTCGTCGGGAAACAGCGTCAGGAGCATCTGCTCCGCCGCGTAGCGGTAGTCATGTCCGATCAGATAGAGATTCATGGTTCTTCTTCTTTCTGTGTCCTGCCGGATGGTCAGGTGCGGTCTTTTGCTTTGTTCTTGAGTGCCTTGGCCTTCGCTTTGACGGCCTTGGTCAGCTCCTTGCGGCGCTGTGCGTGCTCATGCACACGCGTAAAGGCGCGGCCGTTGGTCTGGCCGGAGCGCAGCGCCGGGAACGCCTGCGCGATACGCTCGTGCACGATGTTGCGGTGGCTGAGGATCTCCTCGCGGCGCTGCAGCAGTTCGCTGCGGCGCGCCAGCAGCTCGCTGCGGCGCTCGATCGAGGCCTCGGCGCGCTTTTCTGCGAGCTCCGTGCTCTTTTCCTTCATACCGGTGTAAACCTCCATGCCGCGGTCCTTCGCGTCTGAGGTGCGAATATAGATCTCCTCGCCGATCTCGTCGGAGATGGCCGTGAGCGAATCCTCGATGGTCTGCAGGGCGCGCAGCTTCTTGGGCAGCTTGCGGATCTCCATGGCGGTGATGATGTTGTCCGCGATCCACAGTGCGCTGAATGTGCCGAGCAGCACCCAGCCGAGCTTTTTCGGGATGAGGTCGACGACCTTGGCCACGAGCGGCTGGAACACGTCGACCACGAACACGCACGCCAGTCCCCACAGCACCGAGAACTCCAGACACACGTAGCCCTTGATGTTCAGCGGACGCTTGGAGTAGTCCCACCACTTGTCGTGGAACACCTTTTCCAGTACCCAGCCGGTGAGGTATTCGATGGCGCTCGTAAACAGCACGCTGCCGCCGAACAGCAGCCAGAGGCTGCTCTTGAGCGGCCCGAGCACGAGCAGCACGCTCATGACGCCGAAGCCGTAGATCGAGCAGATGGGGCCGTTGACGAAGCCGCGGTTGACGAACTTGCCGTGCGCGACGGCGGCGAAGGCCACCTCGGAGCACCAGCCGAGAAAACCGTAAATGTAGAAGTACCAGAGGATCTGGAACCAGGAATAGGGCACAAGCATGAAAAAACTCCTCTCATGAATGCCTGTGGGCGGGAAACCCGGATTCATTTCATATTTGTCTATATTAACATAGCTATGCGGACTTTTCCAGTCTTTTCGGCGCGGATGGGAACAAAAAGCGCAAAGTGGTAACTGCCGGCCTTCTGTCAAAAAGGAATCCTTTTTGACGGGCACAAAAATGCGGAGCGCACGAGGGTGCGCTCCGCATGAAAAACCGGGGTGATTTACTTGATCGTCAGCAGCAGCTCGCCGGCCTTGACCGACTGGCCGCCCTTGACAAAGACTTCGTCGACCGTGCCGTCCATGCGGGCGACGACGCTCGTCTCCATCTTCATGGCCTCGATCACGGCGAGCACGTCGTTGACCTTGACCTGGTCGCCGGGCTTGACGTTGACCTTGGACACCATGCCCGGGATGGACGCGCCGGCCTGGCTCTTGTCGTTCGGGTCGGCCATGACGACGGTCTTGGCCGAATCGGTCGCGGTCGGGTCGGGCACGGAGACCTCGCGGCGCATACCGTTGAGCTCAAACTGCACGTTGCGCGTGCCGTCGTCGTTGCGGTCGCCGAGGCCGATGTACTTGATCATAAGGGTCTTGCCGTCCTCGATGTTGATCTTGTTCATCTCGCCGATGGCCATGCCGTTGAAGAACACATGGCTGCCCATGCGCATGATGTAGCCGTACTCCTTGCGGTGACGGATGTACTCCTCATAGACCTTCGGATACATGGCAAACGAGATGAGCGAGCGCGGCTCCTCATAGTTCGGGTAGAACTTGCGGATCTCGCTGCGCAGCTGATCCCAGTCCACGGGCGGCAGCAGGTCGCCGGGGCGGCCGTTGATGGCCTTCTCGCCCTTGAGCACGACGCGCTGCAGATCCTTCGGGAAGCCGCAGGGCGGCTGACCCATCATGCCCTTGAAGTAGCTCACGACGCTGTCGGGGAAGGCGAGGTGCTCGCCCTTTTCGACGATGTTCTCGGGCGTGAGGTCGTTTTGCACCATGAAGATCGCGAGGTCGCCGACCATCTTGGACGACGGCGTGACCTTGATGATGTCGCCGAGCATGAGGTTGACGGTGCGGTACATCTCCTTGACCTCCGCGAAGCGGTGGCCGAGGCCGAGCGACTCGACCTGCGGCTGCAGGTTCGTGTACTGGCCGCCGGGGATCTCATAGCGGTAGATATCGGTGACGGGGACCTTGAGGCCCTTGTCGAAGCTCTCGTAGCGCAGGCGCACGTCGGCCCAGTAATCGGCCAGCTCCTGCAGGCGCTGCGGGTCGAAGCCGGTGTCGCGCTCCTGACCGCGCAGGGACTCGACAAGCGCGTTCATCGACGGCTGGCTCGTGAGGTTGGCCAGCGGTCCGATAGCGGTGTCGACCACGTCCACGCCGGCCTCGGCCGCCATGAGATAGGTCGCGATCTGGTTGTCGGTGGTGTTGTGCGTGTGCAGGTGGATGGGGATGCCGATCTCCTGCTTGAGGGTGCTGACGAGCTTCTTGGCGGCATACGGCTTGAGCAGGCCGGACATGTCCTTGATGGCCAGCATATGTGCGCCGCGGCGCTCGAGCTCCTTGGCGAAGTCGACATAGTACTGCAGCGTGTAGCGGTCGCGCGTCGGGTCGAGGATGTCGCCGGTGTAGCACACGGTGCCCTCGAGGAACTTGCCCTGACGCAGCACCTCGTCCATGGCGGTCTCCATGTTCGGCATCCAGTTGAGCGAGTCGAACACGCGGAACACGTCGATGCCCTCGCGGGCGGACTCGGCGATGAAGGCGCGCACGAGGTTGTCCGGATAGCTCGCGTAGCCGACGAGGTTCGAGCCGCGCAGCAGCATCTGGAACGGGATGTTCGGGATCTTCTCGCGCAGCATCTCCAGGCGCTCCCACGGGGACTCGTGCAGGAAGCGGTAGGCGGTGTCGAACGTCGCGCCGCCCCACATCTCGAGCGAGAAGCAGTCGGCGAGGATGTCGGCCGTGCCGTCGGCGCCCTTGAGCATGTCGCGGGTGCGCAGGCGGGTGCTCAGCAGGGACTGGTGCGCGTCGCGCATCGTCGTGTCGGTGATGAGCAGCTTCTTCTGGCCGAGGACCCATTCCTTGACGGCCTCGGGGCCGTCGGTGTCGAGCAGGAGCTTGAGCCCGTCCTGCTTCGAGATCTCGCGCTGCGCCTTCGGGAAGCGCGGCGTGTCGTACTGGTGGCGCTCGGCGTCGGGATTGTTGACCTGAATGTTGGCGATGTATTTGAGCACGCGGGTCGCGCGGTCGCGCGATTCGGTGAACTCGAACAGCTCCGGCGTCTCGTCGATGAACTTCGTGTGGCACTTGCCGGCGACGAAGGTCGGGTGCGTGAGGATGTTCGTCACAAACGGGATGTTCGTCTTGACGCCGCGCACGTGCTCTTCATTGATGGCGCGGGTGGCCTTGCGGCAGACGGCGGGGAAGGTGCAGTCCCAGCTCGTGACCTTGACGAGCAGGGAGTCATAGTACGGTGAGATGATCGAGCCCGTGCCGACGTTGCCGCCGTCGAGACGCACGCCGAAGCCGCCGCCGGAGCGGTAGGCCTCGATCTTGCCGTTGTCGGGCGCGAAGTTGTTGGCCGGGTCCTCGGTGGTCACGCGGCACTGGATGGCGTAGCCGTTGACCTTGAGGTTGTTCTGGTCGCCGAGACCGATCTCCGGGTGGCTGATCGGCTGCCCCTCGGCGATGAGGATCTGCGCACGCACGAGGTCGATGCTCGTGACCATCTCGGTGACGGTGTGCTCGACCTGGATGCGGGGGTTCATCTCGATGAAGTAGTGGTTGCCGTCGCGGTCGACGAGGAACTCCACCGTGCCGGCGTTGACATAGCCGACGGCCTCAGCGATCTTCACGGCGTCAGCGTGCAGCTGCTCGCGGATGCTCTCGGGCACGCTCCACGCGGGCGCAAACTCCACGACCTTCTGGTAGCGGCGCTGCAGCGAGCAGTCGCGCTCGCCGAGGTGGCGCACGTTGCCGTACTGGTCGGCGAGGATCTGCACCTCGATGTGCTTGGGCTGCACGAGGTATTTCTCGATGAAGATGTCGTCATTGCCGAAGGCCTTGCGTGCCTCGCTCTTGACGAGCTCGAACGCGGGGATAACGTCCTCGGGCATTTCGCACAGGCGCATGCCGCGGCCGCCGCCGCCGGCCGCTGCCTTGAGGATGACGGGGAAGCCGAAGCTGATGGCCTTCTCCAGCGCCTCCTGCCCGTCGCGCAGAGGCTCGGAGCAGCCGGGGATGACCGGCACGCCGCACTCCATGGCGATCTGTTTGGCCGAGAGCTTGTCGCCCATCTTGCCGAGCACGTCGCTCGGAGGCCCGATGAACGTGATGCCGGCCGCTTCGCAGGCGCGGGCAAAGTCCGCATTCTCGGACAGGAAGCCGTAGCCCGGGTGGATGGCGTCGACGCCGCGGCGCTTGGCCAGATCGATGATCTCGGGGATGTCGAGATACGCACCCAGGGGGCTCTTGTTCTCGCCGACGAGATATGCCTCGTCGGCACGGGTGCGGAACATGCTCAGTTCGTCTTCCTTGGAGTACATGGCCACGGTGTGGATGCCGAGGTCATAGCACGCGCGGAAGATACGCACCGCGATCTCGCCGCGGTTGGCAGCAAGGACCTTGTTGAAAACTTTTTCTGACACGGTCGTGTCTCCTTTCTGACTGCGGCGGGCCGCAGAGATGGGCGGCAGCAGTAAAAAAACGCGCTTCGCTGCGATGCCAATGCTGGAATTATATCATATATCAGTAACAATAGAAATAAAATTTTTGATTTTCGACGAGTTTAAAATCTAACAAATGCACGCACAGGTAATTTATACGCAATTCTTTTCTCGGCGCGCAGAATGTGATACAATAACGGGCGAAAATTCAGGAAAGCTGGGATGAATTTGGAAAATACTTGTTATATCGTCGGCGCGGCCAGTCTTGAGGGCGTGCACCTGAGCCCGTGCGCGGGCGACTATATCATCGCGGCTGACGGCGGCTACCGCTCGCTGCGTGCGCGCGGCATCGAGCCGGACTTCGTCATGGGTGACTTTGACTCGCTCGGCTACCGGCCGGAGCACCCGAACGTGGAGACACACCCGGTCATGAAGGACGACACCGACCTCGGTCTCGCCGTGCGCTGGGCGCTCGGGCACGGCTACCGGCGGCTCGTGATGGCGGGGGCGCTCGGCGGCCGCATCGACCAGACGATCGCGAGCTTTCAGACGCTGCGCGGTCTCACGGACGCGGGCGCGCAGGGCTGGCTCATCGGCTGCGGCTGGGTGGTCACGGCGGTGCAAAACGGCACGCTGACCTTCCCCGCCGGCATGGAGGGCACGGTCTCGGTGTTCAGCAGCGGCGACGCTGCGCGCGGCGTCACGCTGCGCGGCCTGCTCTACGAGGTCACGGATGCGACGCTCACCTGCGCCATGCCGCTCGGCGTGAGCAACTCCTTCACCGGTGCGGAGGCGTCGGTGCACGTTGCGGACGGCACGGTCTTTGTCCTCTGGCAGGGCGACGCGCTGCCGGACGGGCTGGAGGTGCGCCATGGAGCGGATTGATCTGCATGTGCACACGCTCGCGTCCGACGGCTCGGACGCGCCGGAGACCGTCGTGCGCAAGGCGGCGGCTGCCGGGCTGCGCGCCGTGGCGATCACGGATCACGACACGTTTGCCGGCCTGCCCGAGGCGCTTGCGGCGGGGACGGCGCGCGGCATCGAGGTCGTGCCGGGCGTGGAGCTGTCCACCGTGTGGGGCGGTGAGGAGGTGCATCTGCTCGGCTATTACATGGACACGGACAACGCCGCGCTGCGCGCACTCATGACCCGCGCCACCGACGAGCGCAATGCCCGCAACGAGACCATGGTGCAGCGCCTGCACGACGCGGGCTACCCCATCACGATGGCGGAGCTGCATGCGGCCTTTCCGGGGCAGACGGTGCTCGGCCGGCCGCACATCGCGGCGCTGCTCGTGCAGCGCGGCTGCATCCCCACGGTGTCCGACGGGATGCGCGGTCTGCTCGGCCGGGGCAAGCGCTTTTATGTCCCGCGCTACAACATTCCGCTGGAGGATTCCGTGCACGCGCTGCGCGCGGCGGGCGGCGTGCCGGTCGTGGCGCATCTGTTCAAGTACCGCTTTGACGACGTGCAGCGTACTGCCCTGCTCGCCGCGGCGGCGGATGCCGGGGCGCTCGGGCTCGAGGTGCGCTACACGACCTATACACCCGAGCAGACGGCGGCGGCGCAGGCGCTGGCCGGGCACTTCGGTCTCGTGCCGACCGGCGGGTCGGACTATCACGGTCTGCGCAAGCCGGACATCGCCCTCGGCTCCGGTCGGGGGGATCTGTGCGTGCCGTATGCCTATCTCGCGGGCGTCAAGGCGCTTGCCGGGCGCGGATGTGTGTGATACACGAACAGAATCCAGTCGTTTTTCGATTTTTTTCCGGAGGTGGTTTTTTGAGAACGCTTCTGCGCCCCTACGAGGGCACACAGCCGTACATCTTCGTCAGCTACGCGCACAAGAACGACGCGGCCGTGCTCGAGATCATCGGCACGCTGCAATCGCGCGGCTTTCGCGTCTGGTATGACGAGGGCATCGAGGCCGGCAGCGAGTGGCCGGAGAGCATTGCGTCGCACCTCGAGCGCGCGCAGCTCGTGCTGGCGTTTTTGTCTCCGGCGTATCTGCAGTCCGACAACTGCCGCAAGGAGATGCACTATGCCCTGACGAAGAAAAAGCCGGTCATCAACGTCTACCTTGAGCAGACGGAGCTCTCCCCGGGCATGGAGATGCAGATCGGCAACCTCTTCGCGCTCATGAAATATACCTACCCGAGCGAGGAATATTTCTACGACAAGCTCTTCTCGGCCGAGCTGCTCGATGCTGACAAATTTGCGGGAGAAGCGCCGGAGCTGCCGCCCGAGGCGCCCGCCGAGCCGCCGCGGGCGAAAAAGAAGAAAGAGAAAAAGCCGCGCGCCGAAAAGCCCCGCCGGGAAAGACCCGCCAAAGCGCCGAAGCCGGAGCGCGCGAAGAAAAAGCGCCGCGGCATCGCGGCGGCAATCATCGCGGTCGTACTCGCCGGCTGCCTGATCGCGGCGGGCATCGTCGGCCACTTCACGGGCCTTCTCTACCGCTTCACGGCCAGGACCGTCGCGGTGCAGACGCTGCCGGACGACACGGTGGCTGCATTCCAGAATCCCCTGCTTGAGCGGGCCGCGCGCGAATATGCCGGGAAGCCCGAGGGCGAGCTCACAGTCGCCGACCTCAAGGGGCTCACGGCGCTGTACGTCTGCGGCGACCGGTACTGGTTTGCCGCCCCGCAGCGGAGCGTGGAGGCCGCGGCCGCCGGCATTGAGACGGCGGAGGTCGTCGACCCCTCCGGCCAGAGCGTCACCGTGCGCCGCGGCGACATCCGCGACCTGTCCGACCTCGCGTATTTTCCGAGCCTGCGCGAGGTCTCGCTTGAATTTCAGTCACTGACCTCGCTCGAGAGCCTGCCCGCCTGCGGTGTGGAGATGTTCGATGTCAGTGCCAACCGGCTCACGAGTCTGACGGGTATCGAGCAGCTGCCGAAGCTCACGGCGCTGCTGGCCGACGGCAACGCCGTCACGGAGCTGACGGGGCTCGGCCGCTGCCTGAATGTGCGCACGCTGCACCTCAACGGCGCAAACGTGTCGGAACTGTCCGAGCTGCGCGCGCTGACAAAGCTGCAGAACATCACGCTCTCGCACTGCACGCGCCGCGAGCTGCTGATCCCGCTGCACAAATCCTCGCTCACGCGCGTCACGCTCGTGGACTGCGATCTGCGCGGCGATTTCTTCCACAGCTTCGACCGCGAGCGGGCGATCACATCGCTCACGCTTATCCGCTGCGAGCTCGACAGCACGTCCGGTCTGGATGGCTTCACCGGGCTCACGGAGCTGACGCTGCGCGATGTTTCCGGCGCGCTCGACTGGTCGGCGCTCGGCAGCCTGCCGCTGCAGACGGTCACGACCGACGCCATGCAGGCCGACGCCGTCCGTGCCTCCGGAACGACTGCCGCCGTCACGGTCACGGACTGAGCGCCGCTTTCCCCGCACGAAACGGAAAACACCCCTGCCGGAACGGACAAACCGGCAGGGGTGTTTCCATAGGAGAAATGGAGTTGGAAAAAGGAATTATCATGTTGCTTGGAGAGAATTTGCGTGGTTGTCGGCGCACTGCAAAGATCGTGTGCGGTCACGAAAATTGCACTTGCTATCTGACAGTGCCCATTATATAATGCCGGTATAGATAAGTAAAGCAAATAATTCTGATAGTTAAATTAGCGTTTCTTATCCGTGAGGGGTGCTTATGAACCGGTATATCGCATTTTTGAAGGTCTTTGAGCGCAACAGTTTTTCCGACGCGGCGCGCGATCTCGGCTACACGCAGTCGGCCGTGAGCCAGATGATCAAGTCGCTGGAGGAGGAGCTGGGCGTGACACTGCTGGTGCGTTCGCGCTCGGGCGTGGCGCTCACCTATGAGGGACGGCACCTGCTGCCGTACATCCGCGACACGGTCAACGCCTACCGGATGCTCCAGTCGCAGGCGGCGGGCTTCAGCGGTCTGGAACAGGGCACGATCCGCCTCGGCACGTTTACGAGCGTGTCGAGCTATCTGCTGCCGCCGGCCATGGAGCGCTTTCGCCGCCTGCACAGCGGCATCCGCTTTGAGCTCTATCAGGGACTGTATTATGAAATTGAGGACTGGGTGCGCGATGGCGTGGTCGACTTCGGCTTCACGGATATGCTGCGCACGACCCCATTTCCGTGCGAGCCGATCTATCAGGACACCATGCTCGCTGTGCTGCCCGAGGGGCATCCGCTGGGCGAGAACATCTTCATTCAGGTCGATGAGCTTGCGGCTGAGCCCTTCATTCTTCTGGAGGAGGGGCGCGGCGGCGGCTGCATCCGCGACCTGCTCACGCGCCACCCGCAGATCAACGTCCAGTACCGCGTGGCCGACGACTACACGATCCTGAACCTGGTCGAGAACAACCTCGGCGTGTCCATCCTGCCGGAGGCGGTGCTGCGCCGCAGCGGCCGGCGTGTCATCGCGCGCCGTCTCTCGCCGGAGCTGCAGCGTACCGTCGGCGTCGTCTATAAGCAGAAGACCGGCCTGTCCACCGCCGGACAGATGTTTCTCAGTGAGCTCAAGGCGTCGATCCCGAACGTGCACGGCTGAATTTTTTACGCGTGTGTGTTTACACGGCCGCCTGGTTGTGCTATCTTAAACGGTGCATTTTGATCAAACCGTGTCCGATGGATGATACCTTATTTAAATAAGGCGGCGCGGCGGAAGGAGCGGACGGATATGAGTCTGACGGGCGCTGTTGTCAACGCGCTGGCCATTGCGGGCGGCGGGGCGATCGGCCTGCTGTTTCGGCGGGGCATCCCCGAGCGGGTGAGCAAAACGGTCATGGTCGGCCTTGGGTTGTGCGTGCTGTATATCGGCATTTCGGGTGCGAGTGCGTGCCGGAGCATCCTGATCGTCATCGTGTCCATGACGCTCGGCGCGGCGGTCGGTGCGCTGCTGAATATCGACGGCTCGATCCACCGCCTCGGCACCTGGGTCGAGGCGCACGTTCACCGGCATGAGGGCGGCCCGTCGCTGGCCGAGGGCTTCGTCACGGCGAGCCTCCTGTGCTGCATCGGCGCGATGGCGGTCAACGGCTCGCTCGACGCCGGTATCCGCGGCGACAACAGCATCCTGTTTACCAAGTCGATGATCGACCTCGTCTTCTGCGCCATGATGGCCACGACACTCGGCGCGGGTGTGATGCTCGCGGGCGCGGCGGTGCTCGTGGTCGAGGGGACGCTCACGCTGTTGGCCGGGGCGATCGCGCCGCTGCTCTCGGAGGCGGCGGTCGCGGACCTCACGTGTGCGGGTTCCCTGCTCGTGGCGGCCATCGGTCTCAACCAGACCGGCGCCACGAAGATCAAGGTGGCGGACTATCTGCCGGCGCTGCTGTTCGTGCCGCTCATCCGCTGGCTCGTGGGGCTGCCGGTGTGGCAGCAGCTCGCCGCGTTGTTTTGAGGAATACTATTTATAAATAGCAAAGCGGTGCTTGCGGCGGCTTCCTGATTTGTATATTTTGGCGTTGTATGTGGGAGAAAAACTGCGCGGGAAGGCTTGTTTTTCTCGCGCGGTTGTGTTAAAATCCTCTTTCCCGCGGGAAGAAAGGGTGTGGCACATGGATTTCTGGCTAAACCAGGCGCTGGGTCTGCTCGGCAGCCTGATCGTGTTTATCTCGGTGCAATTCAATAACCGCCGCGTCATCCTCGCCGCGCAGGCGATCGCCTGCCTGATGTGGATCGTGCACTATGGGCTGCTCGGCGCGATGACTGCTGCGACCATCAACATTCTGTCGTTCGCGCGCAGCGTTGTGTTTTACTTCAACGACCGCAAGTGGGCCAAGAGCCGCGCGTGGCTGTGGGCTTTTCTGGCGCTGTACGTCGTCAACACCGTCCTTACGTGGGACGGGCCGAGAAGCCTGCTGCCCGGCATCGCCATGAGCATGACGACCATCGCGCTCTGGACGCGCGATATGCGCCGCACGCGCCTGCTCTATCTGACCAATTCGCCGTTCTGGTTCATGTATGACATCCTTGCGCGCTCGTATTCGTGCATGGTCATCGAGGCCATCGCCTTCGTGTCCTACGTCGTGGCCGTGTGGCGGTTCGACATCAAAAAGCAGCCGCAGACATGAAAATTCTGTGAGCCTTTTGTAACGGCCTGCAAAAACTCCCCGCCTTCGGGCGGGGAGTTTGCGTGTTTAAAAAGGGCTTTGCATTTTGCCGGGAACCCAACGAAGCGGTTCTCGATGGATTTGCTTTTACCACGTCAGCGCATCGTCAAAGTCCACGAGGTCGGGCCGCACCGGCTCCTCGCCCATGACGGTCTGCATATAGAGGTTGACCTGACGGCGCATGTCGCGCTTGGAGATCGTGCGCGAATCGAGCAGATCCTGCGCGACCCAGAGCATATGCACGCCGCGCGCGGCCGCCTGCTCCTCAAACACACCGCGCAGACCGTCCATGCCCTTGCAGGAGATCTGGTCATACATGAGCACCATGTCGGCGTTGTACTGCTTGCAGACGACCCACAGCTCGTCGAGCACGTTTGCATAGCCGCCCTTGGTGTGCTTGCGCATGGTGGTGCGCTGGTAGCTGCGCGCGAGATCGGCCAGCGCCCGGTCGGGGTCTTCGGTGTCGATGATGATGTCGGAGATGAGCGACTCCATGCTCGCCACGACGTTGATGCCCCAGCAGTTTTCCGCCCAGACGGAGAAGTCGGGGTAGAAGTTCGCCGGGCACGACCACTCGACGCAGCGGTGGCGCATTGCGGGCGCGCAGGGCTTTTTCTGCCGGTAGCCGCGCATCATGATGCGGTTGACGCGGCGGTCGGTGTCGAGAAAGCGCGGGTCCATGCCGCCCGAGAGGTGGTAGAAAAACATACGGTAGATCCAGAAGGTCTCGCCGGTCATCTGCGGATAGGGCGTGCGGTTGACCTCCCACTTTTGCAGCTCGTACTCCGTCTCACGGTTGTAGATCTTCATGGCGCGGAAAAACGCGTCCCAGTCGAAGGTCTCGCCGGTCTGCTCCTCGATGAAGCGGATGAGCCCGCGCAGCTCCTCGACAGCGTAATCCTGCACCGCGTCCTCATTGTAGCGGATGGGCACGCCGTAATAGTACGTCGGGAGGTTAAAATACCGGTCCTGATACGCGGTCGTGGCGACGCTGCCGTCGCACGGCATGTTGCAGGCGACAAAGCACGTGCCGAGTTTGGGATACTCGTCGCGCAGGGCGCAGCCGGCCTCGGCCGAGGGCAGGGGGCAGACGTCGGCCGGGATGCCGAAGTTTTCGGCTGCGTCGAGATACGGCGGCGTGATCTGCTGGTTGAGGATCGAGCACAGAAACACCGGCAGCACCTGCGCCGGCAGGTAGATGAGGTTCGGGAAGCCGGCCATGATCTGTCCGGGGACGAGCTCGTCAAAGAGCACGATCTTCTTCGAGAGCTTGTTGCCGGGGTGGAAATGCTCGTCGGCCACGAACGAGATGCGCAGCAGGTCGGTGGCCTTTTTCACGATGCGGTCATATTGGGCGCGCGCCATGCGCAGCTGGTTGCCGCGCATACCGAGCGTGCCGCGGTCGACAAAGTTCGGGTAGGTCAGGTAGGTGGAAAACCACTGGTAGCGAAACAGCGCGCGCACGGCCGACACCGGACACTTGGCCACAAAGACGATCATGTCCTTCCAGCACTTGAGCCACATATAAAAGTCAAACGCCGTGTCGCGCACGCCGCGCAGCTCGCGGTAGCGAAACTGTCCCTTTTCCGGGTCGAAGCGGTAGGTGTAGTCATTGACGTGGCGGAGAAATTCCCGCAGGGAGCGTTTTTGTTCACCCATGGTCACTTGCCTCCTCTCTGCGTCTGGAGCTGCTTGATCTCCAGACTCTCGACGAATGCCTGCACGCGCGTGCGCAGCTGGCCGCTGCCGCCGGTGGCGTTCTGGCGGTCGACCGCGACGGACGGAATGCCGAATTCGCGCGTGACGACGTGGCTTGCCAGCGCGCGCTCATAGCCCCAGTACTCGCAGAACTTGAGCTGCTCGTACAGCACGCCCTGCGCGTGATACTCTGCGCACAGGTCGCGCACGAGCTGCCAGCGGCCGTCGACCTTCTCGCGCTGCATGAAGCGCGGGCACTGACTGGTGTTGAGGTAGTGGCGCGCGATGCTCTCGAGCACCGGCAGGTCGGGGTCGAGATGAATTTCCTCGCGCCCCGGCGTCGAGCCGAAGCAGAAACGGTCGACCACGACGAGCGCGCCCGCATCCTCGACGAGCTTGGTGAAGCCGGGGTCGTCGATCTCGCTGCCGACGACGGCGATCTTCACGCGAAAGCGCGGTTTTACGTCAGGCTCGCGTTGGCGCAGCTCCGCGAGCGTCTCGCGGAGCTTGTCGACGATGAGATATTTCGGGCAGCAGTAGCTCACAAGGTTCAGGATGTGGTACTCGTAGCCCGTGATGCGCGGGTTTTCCTCCTTGCGGAACTGACCGATCTCGGTCAGGATGCGGCAGACCTCGTTGTGCTCGGCCACCGCCTTGCGCAGCGCATCGTCCGACACGTCCACGCCGTAGACCTCGTGCAGCGGCGTGAGTACCTTGCGCCGGAGCTGGTCGACGTAGTGGCGCACGGTGTTTTCCGTGACCTTGAAGGGCATGTCGAGAAAGGTCACGAAAAACTGCTCATTGTCCACGAGCTGCAGCAGCTCGAAGTGCTCGAGCGCGCGGTTCATCTCCGAGCACGTCTCCGTGCCCATCAGGCCGGACAGAAAGTTGTAGCCGCCCTCGATGCCGCGCTCCAGCAGCGACTTGCAGTAGTCGCAGATGAAGTTTGACATGTAGTACGACGAGATGTCCAGCGACCCCGTCAGCGGTGCGCGCAGGCGCACCGAAAAGCAGTCCCCGGTGTTGAGCAGCACCTCCGGCATGTGGTAGCAGGTGTAGGCCAGCGCGTGCTTCCCCTCGGCACACGCCTGCTGTACGAGCGGGTTGTTGGCGCTCTCGAGCAGCTTTTCAAATTCGTAAAGATGCTTCAGGTCTTTCAATCTACGCTTCCCTCCATGTGAAAAAATTCGCATTTGGATGGTCACATTATACGACGATGTGTCCGATACTGCAATAGTTTTTGGACAGTTTTCCGGAAAACGTGCAAAAATTGACGCGGTGGTTTCGCGCTCACTGTGGTATAATGGGCGCAGAAAGGTTACAGGAGGTGGCGATATGAAGCCCCAGTTTGCCAATGTGTTCAACGTCTCGGTCAACGACAACCGCTCGGAGTGCTCGCTGAGCTTCTACCATATGTATGTGCAGCACAATTACACGCCCCAGCCCAAGGGCCTGATCGATATGCCGGAAAAGACGGTCGATGAGGTCGCGAGCATCATGCTCACGCGAGACGGCGCGCACGCGCTCACGCGCCTGCTCATCCAGAGCTTCGGCATGCCGGAGGACAAGGCATGAGCGCGGCGCAGACGCTCCACCCCGGGCGCTACCGCCACTTCAAGGGCAGGGAGTATGAGCTGCTGTTTGTTGCCACGCATTCGGAGACGCTCGAGCCTATGGTCGTCTACCGCGCGCTCTACGGGGAGCGGGGCATCTGGGTGCGCCCCGCCGCCATGTGGGACGAGCAGATCGAGCGCGACGGGCAGGTCGTGCGCCGCTTTACTTACATAGGGGACTGAGTTTCAGACGGAAAAAGCGCGCCGGATCACACGATCCGGCGCGCTCGGCGTCTGTATTTAAATAAGGTGCTGTGCGCGGCAGAGCGCTGCGTATTTGCCGTCGCGCGCGATGAGCTCGGCGGGTGTGCCCTGCTCGCAGACATGCGCGCCGTCGATCACGGCGACGCGGTCGGCGCCCTGCACGGTGCTCAGCCGGTGGGCGATGATGATGCACGTGCGGCCGCGGGCGAGCGTGTCGAGCGCGTGCTGGATACGCTGCTCGGTCACGGAGTCGAGCGCGCTCGTGGCCTCGTCGAGGATGAGGATCTGCGGGTTTTTCAAAAACAGGCGCGCGATGCTCAGACGCTGCTTCTGCCCGCCGGAGAGCATGACGCCGCGCTCGCCGACATAGGTGTCGTAGCCGTCGGGCATGGCGCGGATCTCGCGGTCGATCTCGGCATAGCGCGCGGCCTGCTCGATCTCGGCGTCAGTGGCGTCGGGGCGGCCGTAGCGGATGTTTTCGCGGATGGTGTCGGCAAAGAGGAAGACCTCCTGCTGCAGCACGCCGACGCAGCGGCGCAGCGACGCCTGCGTCACGGTGCGCACGTCGATGCCGTCGATGCATACCGAGCCGGACGTGACATCGTAAAACCGCGGCAGCAGCTGGCACAGCGTCGTCTTGCCGCCGCCCGACGGACCGACGACGGCCAGCGTTTCACCCGGCGCAATGTGCAGATCCACGTGCGAGAGCACGGTCGCGCCCTCGGCGTAGTCGAAGCTCACGTCGTTATAATCCACCTGCCCGCGCACCGTCGGCAGGGGTCTGGCGTCCGGCGCGTCGGCAATGTCTGGCTGCACGCGCATCAGCTCCAGAAAGCGCTGGAAGCCGGCCGTGCCGTCGGTGAACACCTCCATGAAGTTGACCAGCGTGCGGATGGGGGAGATGAACGTCGTCACGTACAGCGAGAATGTGATGAGGTCAATGTAGTCGATCTGACCGCGCATGATGAACGCGCCGCCGATCGCGATGACCACGACCTGCATGGCCGACATCGTAAACTCCATCCCGCCCTGAAACACGCCCATGGCGCGGTACCAGTCGGTCTTGCTGTGCTTGTAGCGGTCGTTACAGGCAAGAAACTTCTCACGCTCGACGGCCTCGTTCGTGAACGCCTTGGCTGTGCGCACGCCGGAGATGCCGGACTCGATGACGGTGTTGATCTCGGCCTGCCGGCGCTTGACGGCGACGTTTGCGTCGTTCATGCGCTTGCGCTGGCGGATCGTGATCCACAGCGACAGCGGCACGAGCAGCAGCAGCACGAGTGCGAGCTGCCAGCAGATCGGCGCCAGGATCGCGAGCGCGCCGCCGAGCGTGACCACCGCCGTGAGCAGATACTCCGGCCCGTGGTGCGCCAGCTCCGTAATGGAAAAGAGGTCGCTCGTCATGCGGCTCATGAGCACGCCTGTGCGGTTGCAGTCAAAGAAGCGGAAGCTCATCGTCTGCAGATGCTCAAAGAGCTCCTGACGCATATCCGCTTCGATGAGCACACCGCATTGGTGGCCGATGACGGTCACGGCGTATTTGAACACGGCCTTGAGCAGGTATGCTGCCAGAAGCGCCGCCATGATCGCAAAAAATGTGCGGAACAGTCCCAGCGGCAGCAGACTCTGCATCGCCTGCCGCGAGACATAGGGAAACGCCAGATCCGCCAGGCATGAGAGCAGCGAAAAGAGCAGATCGAGCGCAAACAGCCGCCGGTGCGGCCGGTAAAAAGTCAAAAACAGCCGCAGCGGGCGGCCGGAGCAATCACGTTGTTGCATGGGGGCATCTCTCCTTCCCGGACAGTTTATCCGCTTCGGCGGTGTGTGTCAAGCGGCGGTTTTGGGATTGACCCGCCGCCGGAAACGTGATACCATAATTTCGGCCATTTTGTGCCGAAAACTGTCACCGAGGATGTGGGGATACGATGCGAAAAGCTCTCAAAACCGTTTTATGTGTCGCGCTCATTCTGGCGCTGACCGCCATCGTCGCGCTGCGCGTGCTGCCGCCGATGGATACTCCGGCGCAGTCCGCCGCCGCAACGCCCACGCCGGTCGTGACCGCTGCGCCCACGCCCACGCCCGAGCCGGACAATGGCCTGCCGAAGGTCAACACCGGCAGCTGGGAGCTCACGCTCGTCAACGCGCAAAACCCGATCGGCGAGGCCGTACCAGAGGACTTGGCGGAGCTGGAGGGCGGCCGGTATTTTGACGGCCGCGCCGTGGATGCGCTCAAGGAATTCATCGCCGCCGCGCGCGCCGAGGGGCTGAGCGTTTGCCTGTCGAGCACGTACCGCAGCTACAGCGAGCAGTCGTACCTCTTCACCCGCAAGGTCGGGCAGTGCGGTGGTGACGAGGCCGCAGCCGCCCGCATCGTTACCCGTCCCGGCACGAGCGAGCATCAGCTCGGCCTGTGCGCCGACATTACCGACAAGTTCTATGAGGTCAAGACACGCGATCTGGAAAAGACCGCGCTCTACCAGTGGATGTATGCCCACTGTCAGGAGTACGGCTTCATCCTGCGCTATCCCGCCGACAAGGAGAGCGTGACCGGCGTCATGTATGAGCCGTGGCACTTCCGCTATGTCGGCAAAGAGGCGGCGGCGTACATCATGGAAAACAACCTCTGCCTTGAGGAATTTCTGGATCTGTATAAATGAAGGCTCCCCGGGCGCTTCCTGCAGGAAACGCCCGGTCATTTGTGCGTTGCGCTGCAAAGCGATATGTAAAATATGTGTAAACTGTTGAAAAACCGCTTGCAATCCTGCAAATCATCTGCTAAACTGAGAGCAACTGAAAAAGAAAGGAGCGTGATAACGTTATGCGTACCAATCAAGTCCAGGACCTGGACGACCTGATCTTCTCGGATGTCAGCTGGGAACCCAGCAGCAAGTGAGAGGCCATAGAGCCGGATGACGCCACGCCAAGCGCGTGGATTTTTTATATTTAAAATACGAAACCTGCCGGCCTCCGCGCGAAAAATGGTTGCAATTTTCGCAGCCGTGTGCTACGAATATAGCACAACCAAAAAGGAGGCTGATCTCTATGGCATTCATCCGCAAGCTCCCCGATGTGCCCGAGCGCCTTGAGCACCTCAAAGGCGGTGCCGGCCATCTCGAGCGCTATGCTATCCTCTCTCCGGAGGAGATGCTCGGCGCCGGTACGGTCTGCGCCCGCATGGTGCTGCAGCCCGGCTGTGAAGTCGGCGAGCATACCCACCACGGCAACTATGAAGTGTACTACTTCCTCTCCGGGCACGGCACTTACCGCAGCAACGGTGAGACGACGACCGTGGACGCCGGTACCGTGACCTTCACGGGTGACGGCGAAAGTCATTTCCTGCGCAACGACGGCGACACGCCGCTGGAGTTTCTGGCCCTCGTGCTCAATCTCCCCGCGCAGGCATAAAGAAAAGCCTTCCCCTTGGTGGGGAAGGCTTTTCCTTTAAAACCGATCAGCGGACATCCGTCGGATGTCCGCTAATCTTACATATGTGCTTACTTGCTCTTGATGTACGCGTCGATGGCAGCGGCGGCCTTCTTGCCGGCGCCCATCGCCTTGATGACGGTGGCCGCACCGGTGACGGCGTCGCCGCCGGCGAACACGCCGTCCTTCATGGTCGTCACGGTGTCGTCCTTGACGACGATGCCGCCGCGATCGCTGTACTCGAGGTCCGGCGTCGCCTTGCGCAGCAGCGGGTTGGGGGAGGTGCCCAGCGCCATGATGACGGAGTCGCAGGCCATCTCAAACTCGCTGCCCGGCACTTCGATCGGACGGCGGCGGCCCTTCTCGTCGGGCTCGCCGAGCTCCATGCGGATGCACTTGAGACCGCGCACCCAGCCGTTGTCGTCGGCGAGGATCTCGATGGGGTTGCACAGCAGGGAGAAGTTGATGCCCTCTTCCTTTGCGTGCTCGTACTCTTCCTTGCGGGCGGGGATCTCCTCCTCGCCGCGGCGGTACACGACCGTCACGTCCGCACCCAGACGCTTGGCGCAGCGCGCGGCGTCCATGGCGACGTTGCCGGCGCCGACGACGGCCGTCACGTGGATGGGCATGAGCGGGGTGTCGTAGCGCTCGTCATAGGCGTGCATGAGGTTGATGCGGGTGAGGAACTCGTTGGCGGAGAACACGCCGCAGTAGCTCAGACCCGGGATGTTCTGGAACTTCGGCAGACCGGCGCCCGAGCCGATGAACACGGCCTCGTATTTCTCGTCGCCGAGGAGGTGGTCGGCGTCCTTGCCGAGCAGCTCGTCGATGCTCATGCACTTGCCGATGGTCGCGTCGCACACGATGTTGACGCCCATGGCTACGAGCTTGTCGATCTCCTTCTGCACGATGGCCTTCGGCAGACGGAACTCGGGAATGCCGTAAGCCAGCACGCCGCCGGCCTTGTGGAAGTGCTCGTAGACGGTCACATCGTAGCCGAGCTTGGCCAGATCGCTCGCGCAGGCGAGGCCGGACGGGCCGGAGCCGATGACCGCGACGCGGTGACCGTTGGTCTGGATCTTTTCGGGCATCTCGTCGGCGTTTTCGCGGTTCCAGTCGGCGACGAAGCGCTCCAGACGGCCGATGCCGACGGGCTCGCCCTTGATGCCGCGCACGCACTTGCTCTCGCACTGCTTCTCCTGCGGGCAGACACGGCCGCAGATGGCGGGCAGGGAGCTGTCCTCAAGGATCTTGTGGTAAGCGCCCTTGAAGTCCTGCTCACGGACGCAGGCAATGAACTGCGGGATCTTGACATTGACCGGGCAGCCGGACATGCAGGCCGGGCGCGGGCAATTCAGGCAGCGGTTGGCCTCATCGACCGCCATCTCGACGGTGTAGCCAAGCGCGACTTCTTCAAAGTTTTTGTTGCGGACGTTCGGATCCTGCTCCGGGATCGGATTTTTCGTGGGAGACATATTCGCCATGATTACTTCTCCTCCTTTTCGCGTGCGGCTTCCTCAGCGTCGGCCATGGCCTGCAGATTGCAGTAGTGGTGGCGGCGCTCAAACACCTTCTGCTCCTGTGCCTCATAGATCTTGGAGCGGGCGATCGCCTCGTCAAAGTCGACAAGGTGGCCGTCAAATTCCGGACCGTCGACGCAGGTGAACTTCATCTTGCCGTCCACGGTCAGGCGGCAGCCGCCGCACATGCCGGAGCCGTCGATCATGATGCAGTTCATATCGACCATCGTGGCCACGCCGTATTCCTTCGTGATCTGGCACACGAACTTCATCATCGGCAGCGGGCCGATGCAGATGCAGTGGTCATACTGCTTGCCCTCGGCCTTGGCCTTCTCCAGCAGCTCCTTGAGCTTGACGGTGGTGAAGCCCTTCTCGCCGTAGGTGCCGTCGTCGGTCATCATGTACAGATGATCGCAGCAGGCGCGCATCTCCTCCTCGAGCACGACGATGCCCTTGGTACGGAAGCCCGCGATGATGTCAACATCGCAGCCGAGACGGTGCGCCTCCTTGGCCTGCGGCCATGCGATGGCGCAGCCCGAGCCGCCGCCGACAACAACGACCTTGTGCATGTTGTCAAACTCGGCAGGGTTGCCGAGCGGACCGACGACGTCTGCCACATAGTCTCCGGCCTTCTTGCTGGCGAGCAGGGCCGTCGTGCTGCCGACGCGCTGCATGATGACCGACACGGTGCCGGCCTCGCGATCATAGGAAGAGATCGTGATGGGCATGCGCTCGCCGAACTCGTCGACGCGGAACATCAGGAACTGACCCGGCTGTGCCTTGCGGGCGACGAGCGGGGCCTCAAACGTGACGCGGAACATATTGTCAGATAATCTCTCGTTATTCACGATTTTGAACATGAAAATCACCTCAAGGCATTATTATAGCGGAATCGAAAAAATTGCACAAGAGAGAAACGAAAAATCTAAATTTTAACAGGCAAAACGACAAAAAACTGTAAAGATGCACAAAGTTTCGCGTGTTTTTCTGAGCAGAAAAGCCAGTGTCTCTGGTCCAAAAACTTCCGCCATGCAGCGCCGTCTTCCTGGAAAAAGGGAGAAAAAGAGAGAAAATGCAAAAACGGAAATGCCGCCTGTACCGGCTTATCAAAAAGGCCTCGCAGAGTTTGCGCCCGCAGGCGCAAAGAAGTCCGATCATTTTCTTCGGCGACATGTGCGGCGAAGAAAATACTTCTCAGGCTGCAAACGTGCGCGCCGTCCGCCGGAAGCGGACAGCGCGTGCGCTGCAGTCAGGCCGCAACCCCCTTTGTCAAAAAGGATTCCTTTTTGACAGTCTAAAACGCCGCCTGTCCCGACTCCGGGACAGGCGGCTGGTGTTCGGCATGGGTTCGTTCGGCGCGTTCGGCTGCGCTCAGCGCTCGGAGCTCGTGGCGGTGCTGGTGCTGCCGGTCCACTGCCAGTTGGCGATCTCGGGCAGGTCCACGCCGTGCGCGGCGATGTACTGCCGGTGCTCGACGAGCTTGTCGCGCATCTGCTGCACGGTGTAGGCGCCGCGGTTGCCGAGCTGGGGCAGGCGCTTGACGACATCGATGACAAGGTGGAAGCGGTCGAGCTCATTGAGCACGCGCATGTCAAACGGCGTCGTGATCGTGCCCTCCTCGACGTAGCCGCAGACGAACATGTTCTGGTTGCGGCGGGTGTAGGTCAGCTCGTGGATGAGCTTCGGGTAGCCGTGGAAGGCGAAGATGACGGGCTTGTCCTTCGTGAAGATGAGGTCATAGTCCTCGTCCGTGAGACCGTGCGGGTGGTCGGAATGCGGCTGGAGCTTCATGAGGTCGACCACGTTCACGACGCGCACGCGCACCTCCGGCAGCTTCTCGCGCAGGATGGTCACGGCGGCCAGCGTCTCGAGCGTCGGCGTGTCGCCGCAGCAGGCCATGACGACGTCGGGCTCCGCGCCCTGATCGCTGCTTGCCCACTCCCAGATGCTCACGCCCTGCGTGCAGTGGCGCACGGCCTGCTCCATGGTCAGCCACTGCGGCCGCGGATGCTTGGAGGCCACGATGACGTTGATATAGTTCCGGCTGCGGATGCAGTGGTCAAAGCAGCTCAGGAGGCAGTTTGCGTCCGGCGGAAGATAGATGCGCACGACATCGGCCTTCTTATTTGCCACGTGGTCGAGGAAGCCCGGGTCCTGATGCGTGAAGCCGTTGTGATCCTGCTGCCACACGTTCGAGGCGAGCACGTAGTTGAGCGAGGCGATGTCCTGCCGCCAGGGCAGCTGGTTGCAGACTTTCAGCCACTTGGCGTGCTGCGCGACCATGGAGTCCACGATGCGGATGAAGGCCTCGTAGCTGTTGAAAAAGCCGTGGCGGCCGGTGAGCAGGTAGCCCTCGAGCCAGCCCTCGCACATATGCTCCGAGAGCATGGAGTCCATGACGCGGCCGTCGGGGTCGAGAAACTCGTCGCTGTCCGTCGCCTCGGCGACCCAGCGGCGGCCCGTGACCTCGAACACCGGGCTCAGACGGTTGGAGGCGGTCTCGTCGGGGGCGAAGATGCGGAAGTTGCGCGCGTCCATGTTCTCGCGCATAATGTCGCGCACGAACGCGCCGAGCACGGTCATGTCCTGCGCCTCGACGGCGCCGGGCGCCGGCACGGGCTGCTCATACGTGCGGAAGTCCGGCATGCGCAGCTCGCGCAGCAGCAGACCGCCGTTTGCGTGGGGGTTTGCGCCCATGCGGCGCTGCCCCTTCGGCGCGAGGGCCTGCAGCTCGGGGATGAGCGTGCCGTTGTCGTCAAAGAGCTCCTCGGGGTGGTAGCTGCGCAGCCACTCCTCGAGCTGCACGAGGTGCTCGGGCTTGTCCATCGCGATCGGCACCTGATGCGCGCGGAACGACCCCTCCACCTGCTTGCCGTCCACTTCCTTCGGGCCGGTCCAGCCCTTCGGCGCGCGGAACACGATCATCGGCCAGTAGGGGCGCGTGGTGTCGTGCGCGGTGCGCGCGTGCTGCTGGATGGCGTGGATCTCCTCGATGGCCCAGTCCATCGTCTCGGCCATTTTGGCGTGCATCTCGGCCGGGTCGTCGCCCTCGACGAAGCGCGGCTCCCACCCGCAGCCGCGGAAGAACATCTCGAGCTCCTCGTGGCTGATGCGGGAAAAGAGCGTGGGGTTGGCGATCTTGAAGCCGTTGAGGTGCAGAATCGGCAGCACCGCGCCGTCCGTGATGGGGTTGACGAACTTGTTGCCGTGCCACGCGGTGGCGAGCGGGCCGGTCTCGGCCTCGCCGTCGCCGACGACGCAGGCGGCGATCAGGCCGGGGTTATCCATCACGGCGCCGAAGGCATGCGCGAGCGAATAGCCCAGCTCGCCGCCCTCGTGGATGGAGCCCGGCGTCTCGGGCGCGACATGGCTCGGGATGCCGCCGGGGAACGAAAACTGCTTGAACAGGCGCTGCATGCCGGCCGCGTCGCGCGTGATGTTCGGGTACACGTCGGTGTACGAGCCGTCGAGATAGTCCTGCGCGACCATGGCGTTACCGCCGTGTCCGGGGCCGGAGAGATAGATCATATCGAGGTCATATTCGTTGATGACGCGGTTGAGGTGCGTGTAGATGAAGTTCTGGCCGGGCACGGTGCCCCAGTGGCCGACGATCTTCTTCTTGATGTCGCGCTCGGTCAGCCGCCGGCGCAGCAGCGGGTCGTCGAGCAGGTAGAGCTGGCAGGCGGACAGATAGTTTGCCGCGCGCCACCAGGCGTCCATCTTGGCCAGCAGCTCCGGCGTGGGTGCAAACGCTTCGTTTTTCATCGTGAAAACCTCCTTATATGATATGATAGAATGTGCCGTTCGGCACGGATCATGCTTCGTTTTGCAGCGCTTTGATCACGCACTCGGCGCAGCGAAGCCCGTCCACGGCGGCGCTGGTGATGCCGCCGGCATAGCCCGCGCCCTCGCCGCAGGGGTAGAGCCCCTGTACGCCGGTGCTGCACCGGTCGGGCCCGCGCACGATGCGCACGGGGCTGCTCGAGCGGGTCTCGGGCGCGGTGAGCACGGCGTCCGGATCATCAAAGCCGCGCAGCTTTTGCCCGAAGGCCGGCAGCGCCTGCGCGAGCGTCGCCGTGATGCGCGCGGGAAGCACATCGTGCAGGTCGCACCACGTCACGCCGGGGCGGTAGGTCGGCTGCACGCGGCCGGGGGCGGTGCTTGCGCGCCCGGCGAGAAAATCACCCACGCACTGCGCCGGGGCGTGGTAATTGCCGCCGCCGCACACATAGGCGCGCTGCTCGATGCTGCGCTGCCAGTACATGCCGCCGAGGGTGCCCTTGTCCGGAAAATCCTCCGGATGCAGCGTCACGAGCACGGCGGCGTTGGCGTTTTCCCCGTCGCGGCGGGAATTGCTCATGCCGTTGGTGCACACACCGCCCGCCTCCGACGCGGCGGCGAACACCTCGCCGCCCGGACACATACAGAACGTGTACGCGCTCGATCCGTCCGGCAGGTGGCAGGAGAGACTATAGTCCGCCGCGGGCAGACGCTCCGCCGCCGCGCCGTACTGCGCGGTGTTGATGTCTGACTGCCGGTGCTCGATGCGCACACCCATGGAAAACGGCTTCGGCTCCATCGGCACGCCCTGCGCGTGCAGCATTTCGAATGTGTCGCGCGCGCTGTGCCCGATCGCAAGGATGACCTGCTGTGCCGGGAGCGTGTACTCCCCCTCGGGACTGTGCACGGTCAGCGCCGTGATGTGTCCGTCCTGCGTGGACAGCCCGGTCATCCGGTGACCGAAGCGCACCTCGCCGCCGCGCGCGATGACCTCGCGCCGGAGGCTTTGCACGACCTCGACGAGCACGTCCGTGCCGATGTGGGGCTTGGCGTCATAGGTGATGTGCTCCGGCGCGCCGTGCGCCGCAAACTCCGCGAGCACGAAGCCGATGCGCGCGTCGTGCGTGCCGGTGTTGAGCTTGCCGTCGGAGAACGTGCCCGCGCCGCCCTCGCCGAACTGCACGTTGCACTCGGGGGCGAACGGCCCGCCCGCGCGAAACGCGGCGATCTGCGCGCTGCGCGTCCTGGCGTCCGGTCCGCGCTCGAGCACGATGGGCCTTGCGCCCGCGCGCGCAAGCAGCAGCGCGGCAAACATCCCCGCCGGGCCGAAGCCCACGATCACGGGGCGCGTCTCCGGCGGTGCGACGTGCGGGATGGGATAGGTCTTTTCGTGGGTGATCGCGGCGCTGCGGCAGCGGCGGACGAGACGCTGCTCATCCCCGCGCACGGTCACGCCGACGGTGTAGACATAGTGAATGTCATCCTTCCGGCGCGCATCGAGTGATTTTTTGCGGATGCGCAGCCCGGTGATGTCGCCAGCCGGGATCTTTAGCGCCTTGGCTGCCAGCGCCTTGAGCGCCGCCTCGTCCGCGCCGGGGGTGAGCTTCAGGTTCGGGATTACAATCATCGGCAGGCCCTCCCGGCCGCGCGGCCGCTGGCCCACGCCCACTGCAGGTTGTAGCCGCCGCAGTCGCCGTCAATATCCAGCACTTCACCGCAAGCGTACAGCCCCGGCACGAGAAGGCTCTCCATCGTCACGGGGTCGAATTCGTCCGTGCATATGCCGCCAGCCGTGACCTGCGCGCTCTCGAAGCCCTCCGTGCCGCGCACCGGCAGCACGAAGCCCTTTGCCGCACGCACGAGCGCCTTGAGTTCGCTGTCTGTCACGTCGCCGAGCGGCCGGGCGCCGGGAATATCGGCGTAGCGCAGCAGCATCTTTCCCACGCGGTTGTGCACTGTGCCGGTCAGTACCTCTTCGCACGGGAGCGCGGGCGCGAGCTTGCGCCGCGTCTGCAAAAACGCCAGAAATTCCGGCGCGCCGTGTTCGCGCAGCAGGTCGAGCGTCACGGTCTGCCCCTCGCCGCTGCAGCTGGCTGCGCGCGAGATCTCGAATATGGCGGGACCGGACACGCCCTTTTCCGTAAACTGCACCTCGCCCGCGCTGCGCGCGAGCACCTTGCGGCCTTGCGTGAGCGTCACGCGCGCATCGGCGCGCACGCCCTTGAGTGCGCGTGGATAGGTCGGCTCGGTCGTCAGCTGCACGAGCGCGGGGTGCAGCGCCGTGCGCCGGTGACCGAGGCTTTGCAGCAGGGTGTAGCCGTCGCGCACGCCGCCGGCCTTCGCCCCGGCGATGCCGCCGCACGCGATGATGACGCGCTCGGCGGGAAACCGTTCACCCTCCGTCTCGACGACGAAGCTGCGCCCCTGGCGGCGCACGGCCGTCACGGCGTCGCCCGTGTGCAGGGTGATGTTCGGCTGTGCGAGCGCAAAGCGCAGCACGTCCACGACACTGTTGGCCGCGTTTGACAGCGGGTACACGCGCCCGCCCGGCTCGGTCACGGTCAGAAGACCGTGCGCGGCGAACCAGTCGAGCGCCGCTGCGGGCGGAAAGGCCGCGAGTGCGCGCGCGGCAAACTCCGGCTGCGCGCCGTGGTAGTTTTCGGGCGCGGCACCGGTGTTCGTCAGGTTGCAGCGGCCGTTTCCGGTCACGGCAAGCTTGCGCCCAACGCGCGCCTGCCGCTCGAAGAGCAGGATCTTGTTTTCCGGGGTTTCGGCGGCGGTCAGCGCGGCCATCATGCCGGACGCGCCCGCGCCGATGACTGCGATCGTCATGGCGATGCTCCGTTTCTGTCGTAATTTTCTTCTCTTATTAAACCACACTTTGCCCGCAAACACAAGAAAACCGCGCAGCGCACACAGCGCTTGCGCGCCCTCGCAAACGAAAAAACGGAGGCAGCCGGCAGGACTGTCTCCGTTTTCATGGCGGTGTTTACTTGGGCTGCACGTCGCACTCGGGCATCAGCTCGTCCGACATGACGGCCAGCACGTGTGCAAAGGTCGCCAGCTCCTCGGGCGTGAACCGCGCGCGGATGCGTCCGAGCACGGTGTCGATATAGCTCTGCATGAGACCGTTATAGCTGTAGAACTTGTCCGAGAGCCTGAGATGATACTCGCGCCGGTCGGTGTCGGAGTTCTCCTTGACGATATAGCCCTTGCGGATGAGGTTATTGACCTTGTAGGTCGCGTTGGACTGCGAGATGCCGAGAAAGTCCGCAAACCGGCCGATCGTCGGCGCGTTGAGCTGATGAATGACCTCAACGGAAAACGCCTCCATTGCGCTCAGCGAGCCCTCACGTTCCCGTACCTGTGAAAACAGGCGGCGGAAAAACTGCAGCTTAAACTTCTCATATACACGCTGAAAATCCTGCTCCATCATCGGCCGCTCCCCCCTTGCTCCTTTTGTTGCAGCATATTTTCTATTCTTTTTTACACCAAAGCGGCAAAAAAGTAAAGAGCCGGACGCGTAGAAATTCCCGCGTCCGGCAGAAAATAAAGCAGGATTTAACGTCTTACGGCGCTTTCGGCCCGTCGTCGGGCTTGTCCTCGCCGACGACCTCACCGGTCGTCTCGACGGCGGTGGCATCGTCCACAAAGTCACGCACGGCGGCCTTGACGTCCTTGACAAAGACGGCGGCGTACACGACGGTGCAGAGGTTCTGCACACCGTCAACGATGAGCGACACGCCCATCATGATCGTGAGCACCTGCTTGCCGTCAAAGGGATTGAAGACCAGCAGCACGCCCAGCACCAGACACACGACCGTGCACACGAGCGTGACCCACCACGAGTGTGCGCCCATACGCCGCGAGTCAACGGCGACCTGCAGCTTGAAGACGCTGTCGACGAGCACGAGCAGACCGATCATGACCGAGAGCACATCTGTCAGCGCCGGTGCGCGCCAGAGCATGAGCGCGCCGAGGATGATGCAAAACAGCCCCACGGCAAAGTCAAAGCGGATGGCTACGCCCTCGACCTCGCGGATGAAGTAGAGCACGATCTTCATCACACCGAACACGGCCATGGCAGCGCCGAGAATGCGGCAGATCATAATGAGCGACGTCTCGGGATTGGCGACCAGGAAGATACCGAGGAGCAAAAACATCGCGCTGAGCACGACATAGCTCCACTTGATGCGCTTAAAGATCTTCATGTGAATGCCTCCTTACAGGCCGAGCGGCTCGTCGATGAGCACGACCTCGACCTTGGCCATGTCCATCATCTGTCCCCAGAGCACGAGCAGCGCGTTGCAGCCGCGGCTCTTGCTGCGGCAGTCGACACAGCGCCCGAGCGCGTGGCACGGCTGGTCGCCGTCAAAGCGCTGCATGTTCTGCACGGCGGCGGTGTTGCGCGCACGTGACAGGGCGCTGTCAAAGTCAGGGCAGATCTTGTTCGTGCCCGCGACGATGTACACCGTCTTGCCGATGCCGTAGACCATGGCGGCGAGGCGGTTGCCGCGGCCGTCGATGTTGAGGATCTGGCCGTCGGCGGTGATGGCGTTGGCGCTGCTGAGATACACGGGCGCGGTCAGCGCGTTGTCGAGCGTGGCAAAGCCCGGTGTGCGCCAGTGCCACCAGACGGTGTTGTGTCCGGTGAGCCGGTCATACAGACCGAGCTGGTCGATGGTCTTGCTGCCGCCGATGCCGACGGTCGTGCCGTCGATCGCGCCGTCGAGATAGTCCGCCGCCTCGGCAGCCGTGGCAAAATGCTGTACGGCAAAGCCGCGGCCGGTCAGGGCGCGGATGGTCGTTTCAATGTCCATGGGACATGCCTCCATAAAATAGAATAGGGTCTGGATTTATCCTACCATTCCGCGCCGCCGCTGTCAATTTCCTTTGCGGCTTTGCGGTTGAATCCGTGCGCGCAGTTTGCTATAATGGCGGCAGAAATCTTCAGAGGGGAGACCGCTCTATGCAGCTTCTTTATGCGCTGGCAGAGCTGCGCACGCCGTTTCTGGACGCGCTGCTCGGCGCACTCACCAACTGCGGCGGCGAGCTCGTGTTCATGGCCGCTGCCATCATCGTGTTCTGGTGCGTGAGCAAGTCCTGCGGGTACTATATGCTCACGGTCGGCTTCGTCGGCACGATCGTCAACCAGTTTCTCAAGCTTGTCTTTCGCATCCCGCGTCCGTGGGTGAAAGACCCGGATTTTCAGATCGTCGAGAGCGCCCGCGCCGAGGCCACCGGCTACTCGTTCCCGAGCGGACACACGCAAAATGTCTTTGCATCCTTTGGCTGTCTCGGCCGCTGGACGAAGCGGACATGGCTGCGCGTGGTCTGTGCGCTGCTGATCGTGGTCACGGCGTTTTCACGGATGTATCTCGGCGTGCACACGCCGCTGGATGTCGGCGTGTCGTTCGGTATCGGACTTGTGCTGGTGTTCGCGCTCTATCCGCTCTTTCGGGACATTGACAGCCATCCGAACCGGCTCTACCTGCTCTTCGGCGCCATGGCGGTGCTGGGCGCTGCCTACCTGCTCTTTGCCGAGCTCTGGCCGTTTCCCACGGATGTGGACGCGGCGAACCTCGCCTCCGGACGCAAGAACGCGTACACGCTGCTCGGTGCGGTGCTGGGTATGACGTTTGCCTACTGGCTCGACCGGAGGTATGTGCACTTTGACGTGCGCGCCGTCTGGTGGGCGCAGGTGCTCAAGACCGTGCTCGGTCTTGCCATTACGATCGGGCTGCGCGCCGCGCTCAAAGCGCCGCTGCTCGCGCTGTGCGGCGGGCACAACGTTGCCAATCTCATCCGCTACGCGCTCATGGTGACCTTTGCCGCCGGCATCTGGCCGATGACCTTCGGCTGGTTCGGTCGTCTCGGGCGGAAGAAACCTGCGTCCGGCGCGTCAGATTGAATTGACTTGCAGACACAAGTGTGTTACTATTTATTACGTTATGTAAACACGCAAACACGGACATAAAGAGGTGCGTATCACATGGAAAAACACGCATTCGATCCCGCATGCTGCCTCGGTGAGCGGCTGCAGACGCTCTCGCGCGCGGAGCTGACCGCGCTGGCCGAGACGATCTGCCGCATCCTGACGGAGCGCGGGGCATACCACGGCGGCATCCGCCCGGACAACATCAGCCGTGCCGGGGACGGTACGGTCGGTCTCGGCGCGCCCGCCCGCACGGACACGAAGGACTGGACGACCGAGGAGCTGGAGTTCATGGCGCCCGAGGTTTTCTGGAGCGGCTCGCTCGATGCCTCGGCCGATGTGTATTCGCTCGGCCTGCTGCTGTATGCGGGCGTGATGGGCGGCCGTCTGCCGTTTTACCCGGACGACCGCGCGCCGCAGCCGGAGGATATGGCCGCCGCGCTGCGCCGCCGCATGAACGGCGAGGCGCTGCCTCTGGCACGCAAGGCCGGGCGCGATCTCGCACAGATCATTGCGCGCGCCACGCAGTGCCGGCCGGCCGACCGCTACGCCACCCCGGCGGAGCTGTGCGCCGCGCTCGAGCAGTATGATGCCGAGCAGCGCCGCAATGTGCCGACCGCGCAGGAGATGTTTAACAAGCCCGAGCAGGAGCTCAGCGAGGTCGAGCGCATGATGCTCAGCATCCTCGCCGAGGAGGCCGCCGCGCCCGTGCCGGAGGCCGAACCGGAAGCGGAATCTGCGCCCGAGTCTGAACCGAAAGCGGAGCCTGAACCGGAGGAAACTCCGGCTGCCGAGCCGGAAGAGATGCCCGAGGAAGCTCAGGCTGCCGAGCCGGAAGAGAAGTCTGAGGAAGCTCCGGCTGCCGAACCGGAAGAGAAGCCCGAGGAAGCTCCGGCTGCCGAGTCGGAGACGAGCCCCGAAACCGAGTCCGAGCCGCAGGCTGAGCCCGAGCACAAGCCCGAACCGCAGCCGCTGCCGAATAAATTCCGCCCGGAAAAGCCGGCCGCCAGGCCGGAGGTCAAGCCCGCGCCGAAGCCGGAGCGCAAGCCGGAAAAGCCGCCGGTGAAAAAGCCCGAGCCCTACCGTCCCGCCCCCGCGAAGCCGAAAAAGAAAGCGTCCGACGCGCAGCGCCAGTCGCATAAGGCGGGTGTGCTGCTGACGGTGCTGATCATCTGCGCGGCGGTGCTGGCGGTGCTGCTGCTGCGTTCGCTCGGCGTGTTCGGCACGCCCGGTGCGGCGGAGACCACGCCGACACCCGCACCGACTGTTCCCGTCGAGACCGTTGTGCCGACCGAGACGCCCACGCCCACCCCGACGCCGAAGCCCGAGCCGACGTATGAAGTCGTCAAGGCGGACATCTCCTGGGCGGACGCTGAGGCGGCGGCCGAGGCCAAGGGCGGCCACCTCGTCGTGATCGACAGCGCCGAGAAGTGGACGCGCGTCGCCCAGCTTGCCGACGAGTCCGGCCTGACCTACGTCTGGATCGGTCTGTACCGCGCCGACAGCGGCGAGCTCGCCTGGGTCAAGGACAACATCGACCCGGTCTATAACTGGGCCGCCGGTGAGCCGTCCGTGCGCGACACCAACGGCGCGGCCGAGAACTATGTGCTCATCGCGCGCCGCAGCGACGGCTGGTATTATAACGACTGCATCGGTGATCCCGTCGCCAGGTACCCGCAGTTCTACGGCGGCAAGACCGGCTACATCATCGAGATCGACCCGTAATTGCATAAAAAAAGATCCCCGACCGCGGTCGGGGATCTTTTTTTTCCCTGTCAGGTCTGCCAGTCTGTGACCGGTTTTCCGTCGCTGTCGGTGAATGTGCCGCAGGCGATCATGATCAGGTCGACCAGCGCGCCGATGCCGAAGCATCCGGCTGTGAGCAGCCAGAGCACGCCCGTGCCGATCTTGCCGACGTAGAAGCGGTGGATGCCGAGACCGCCGACAAAGACGCACAGCAGCAGCGCGATCAGGCGCGATTTCGGGCTGGCGTTCGGGTCGACGGTCTTCGTCGGCGCCACGGCGCAACCGCAATGCGGGCAGACCACGGCCTCATCGACCAGCTGCGCACCGCACTGAGCACAGTATTTCATGGTTTTTGTCCCCCTTCGAGGCAGCCGCCGCAGCGGCCGCGTTTTCTGTCGTATGACAAGCGTAGTGTAGCATTTTCTGCGTCGGTTGTCAATTTCCCAACGATATATATCCGGTCGCGCAGAGCGCAAAAAAAGAGGAAGCCGAGTAACCGGCTTCCTCTTCTCGTTTTGCGTTATGCTTCGGGGCTGAACTGGTCCTTGCCGACGCCGCACAGCGGGCAGACCCAGTCTTCGGGGATGGCTTCCCAGGGCGTGCCGGGGGCGACGCCGTTGTCGGGATCGCCGACTGCGGGGTCGTAGACGTAGCCGCAGATGTCACAGACGTATTTCATGGCTGTGTCTCCTGTTGCGGCAAATTACTTGCCGAAGTAGCGGTTCAGCAGACCCTCGAAGGCCTTGCCGTGGCGGGCCTCGTCGCGGGCCATCTCGTGCACGGTGTCATGGATCGCGTCGAGGTTGTACTGCTTGGCGAGCTTGGCCAGCTGGAACTTGCCGTCGGTCGCGCCGTTCTCGGCGTCGACACGCATCTCAAGATTCTTCTTCGTGCTGTCGGTGATGACCTCACCGAGGAGCTCGGCGAACTTCGCAGCGTGCTCGGCTTCCTCGTGCGCGGCCTTCTCCCAGTACAGGCCGATCTCCGGGTAGCCCTCGCGGTGCGCAACGCGCGCCATGGCCAGATACATACCGACCTCGGAGCACTCGCCCTCGAAGTTGGCTCTCAGACCGTCGACGATCTCCTTCTGCACGTCGGCCGGAACGTCCGCGCCGAAGGCCTTGCCCACGCCGACAACGTGCTCGGCAGCCCAGGACTTCTCAGCCTTCTGCTCGATGAACTTGGAGCCGTCGACATGGCACACCGGGCACTCGACCGGCGGCTGCTCGCCTTCGTAAACGTAACCACAGACACTGCAAACCCATTTTTTCATTGTAAGTTCCTCCTAAAGTTTTTTGATTTCGATCGTTGATTTATTCGGAAGCGGCTTCCTTTGCCGCTTGCTGACAAGCTTTGCACAGCCCCGTGAACGTGATGCTGCAGCCGAGCACCTGCGCGTCTGTCACGCTCTGGGCGAGCGCGCACAGCTGCGGCTCGGGCGCGCCGGGCAGCGGCACGTCAATGACGCGGCCGCACTGCGTGCAGTGCAGGTGGGCGTGTGGCTCTGTGCGGGCGTCGAACCGCTCCTGCCCGCGGAACACGCCGACGCTCATCACGTCGCCCTGTTCGGAAAACAGGCTCAGGTTCCGGTACACCGTGCCGAGGCTCAGGTCGGGATAGTCCGGCTTGAGCTGCTGATACAGCTCCTGCGCGGTGGGGTGGGCGGTCGTCGCGGCGAGGGCTTCAAGGATGACCTGCCGCTTTTTGCTGTTTTTGCGGATGGGCATCGAAGCACCTCCTTCGATATTAGTAACAGGAATTATTACTGATATTAAGATAGCACGGCTGTCCGCATTTGTAAAGCACTTTTTGCGAATGATTCTCAAGATTGTGCAGATTGCTGTGTTTTCTGCGCCGTGTTTTGGCGTTTGTGCGCAATTTGTGCGCGGTGCAGTGCGGGAGATGCGCAAAAAGGCCGGCCGCGCGGGTACAGCGCGGCCGGAGGGAAGGAGAAAACCTGCGCATACGCGCAGGGGGAGGGGCGGGAACACAGCCGCAGCCAATCAAAGCCTTCTCCTCAAGGAGAAGGCTGGGGTGCGCGTCGGACGCACGGTGCGCCGCTTCACCGCCTGCAGACATTCGCTGTGATGCCGCACAGCGCCTGCGCGCACTCCATGTCCCACTTGCCGGAGCGGGCGATGTCGTCGATCGAGAGGACACCCGCGAGCTTGCCGCCCTCGGTCACGGGCAGTCTGCGCACCTGTGCCGCGCGCATGGCGGTCATCGCGGTGCGCACGTCGGCATCGGCCTCGATCGTCACGGGGTCGCGCGACATGATGCCGCGCACGGTCGCGGTCTGCGGATCATCGCCGGCGGAAACACAGCGCACGACGATGTCGCGGTCGGTGAGCATACCGGCGAGCGTGCCGTCGTCCTCGCACACCGGCAGTGCGCCGATGCCGCGCTGGCGCATCAGCCGCGCCGCGGCGACGACCGGCTCGTCCGGATGCGTCACGGCTGCTGCTGCGGTCATGTAATGGCGGACCTGCATCTTTCAACACCCCCCTTGGCCGGAAGCTCCGTCTGCGGAGATTCTCACCCGACGGGGATGTTTTTATACCTATTATAATATGTCGCACGCTGTCGCATCCGGTCACTGCACGAGCGCCGCGAGCGCTGCGCCCGCGCTCTCGCCGAACAGCCGCACAGCGCGCACGGCTTCCTGGAGCGTGTTGCCGCTGCTGCCGACCTCGATGATGAGCGAACCGCGCGTGAGATGCTGGTTGTAGCGCTCGTTCACGAGCGTGATCGGCCGCATGAGCGTCGGGTGCGCCTGCACGGCCGCATCCTGCAGGTATACCGCCAGACGCAGATTTTCCTCCCAGTGCGGGTGATAGAGCCCCGACGCGTTCGTGCCCACGAGCAGCATCACCTGCGCGCACGCGGCATCCGGGAGCTCTGCCACGGTCTTGTAGACCACGCTGTCGGAGCACAGCGCGTCGCGGTGCAGGTCGATGACGATGCGCAGACTCGGGTATTGGCTCAGATATTCCTGCACGGCCGCGCCCGAGCGGCTGTACGAACCCGTGTAGCTCGGGTAGTCGTAGATCGTCCGGTCGTGCAGCACCTCAAGTCCCGCGTTCGTGAGCGTGTCGGCGAGCACGTCGCCCACGTGCACAATATTATAATTGGTGTCCTCGGTGCGGCAGGTGTCGCTCGCGGCGTAGAGATCGTGCCCCGCCGGGGTGAAGGCCTCGCTCGCGTGCGTGTGCATGATGAGGATCTGCGGCTCGCCCGCCGGCAGTACGGTGGCCGGCCCCTGCTGCAGCAGAGCGGCGACGCTTACGGGGACGTCCGTCTCGTTCTTGATCGTCAGCCCGCCTGCGATGCTCGTCGCCACGATGGGCAGTCCGTCGGCCGTCGCGCTCGGGGCGATTTCCACGTCGTCGTCCGCAGTGGGGGCGGGGGTCACCTCCGGTGCGGGTGAGGCGGCGCTGAGCGCTGCTACTGCCTCCGGTGTGGGGGAGACAGCCACCGGCGGAGCACCGAGCTCCATGCGCACCGAAGCCAGCAGCAGCTGCTCCGGGTCGAACCAGCGCTGCAGCCGGTCCCTGAGCGGCGCGCCGCCTGCCGCAGCCGACGCGATCTGCAAACCGAACACGGCCAGACCCACACAGGCCAATTTTTGCCGCAGTGTCATATCTGCCCACCTCCAAACGCATTCTCCACAATATATATGGTTTTTGGGCTGGAATTATGTCACCGTATCTGCTATACTGTGAGCGGCAAAAATACAAAGGAGGCGTCGCTATGACGATCACATACCGGCCGAAAGGCGTCTGCTCGCGCTTGATGCAGGTGGAGGTTGAAGACGGGATTATCCGCAAAGTTGAGGTGAAAGGGGGGTGCAGCGGCAACCTGCAGGGCATTTCGCGGCTCTTGGTGGGGATGCCGGTGCAGCAGGCCATCGAACGTCTGGAGGGCGTGCGCTGCGGACTGAAGCCGACATCCTGTCCGGATCAGCTTGCACAGGCACTGAAACAGGCGCTGTAAGGTGAGAAAAAGATTTACATAATTCTTTCAAATAATTAAAATGGTTGACATAATGCAAGTTTGCAAGAAAATTTTGCGAACTTGCATCTTTTCTTTTTGGTCAGAATGCGTCGAAACGTCGGATTTAGTCAAAGTAGACAACACAATTTCTTGTGTCGAATAACGTAAACATATACTGTATTTTGTTATTTCGGCGTTTTATTGTGGATTTTATTCAGAACTTAAAAAGCTGCTTTGTGCAATTTGCCGATTGCGAACGGCTCGGAAAATGAATATAATTATCCATAACGGGGCAAGGCGTCGTGTGCAAAACGCGCCTTAGGGTGCGTGGATTGAAATCCTCTGTGCCCGCCGGACCCGAAAAAGTTACAGCAAAGGAGGCTGCACGTCATGAAACAAATCAAGAGAGCCGGACAGTCCGTCAGATCGGGTCTGTCGCTGATGTGCATCGTCTGCCTGCTTTGCGGCTTATTGTGCGGATTTTTCTGGCTTGCCGGTGAGAGTCCGGTGCTGGCCGCCGGGCTGGACGGGGATGCCCTGTCGGCCAGAGCGGTCCTGAGCGGGGATGCGTCCCTGTCTGCGCCCGAGCGCGATGAGAAGCTGGCGGTGCAGGCCGCCGCGCAGGCGACGTCGCCTGTCGTGCGCACGCTTGCCGTCGGCATGGACGCTGCGGACTATACCGAGACGGTCACCTGCGACTACACGCCCGTGTACATCGATGACAGCTTCGGCGGTTACTGCTATGTGATCGACGGTGCGGCCTGGCTTTCGGCGGATGCGTTTGCCGAGATGCTCGGTCTTGAGAGCGCGACCGTCACCGACGGTGACACCCAGACCGTCACGGTCGACGGTGCGGACATCACGGCGACCTACGGCGCTGTGAGCTACACGGCCAACGGCCGCTGCTTCTACGCACCCGATGGGGTGTACGCCCTTGACGGCAAAGTGGTGCTGCCGCTGGCGGATCTGGAGAAGATCTTCGGCGTCACGGCCACGTTCAGCGCGGACAATACCAGCCTGCGCGTCGACGCGTCCGGGCAGCAGCTGCTCGAGAGCGGCGAGAGCTTCTACGGCGCGCGTGACGTCTACTGGCTCAGCCACATCATCAACGCTGAGGCCGGCAACCAGCCCATGGACGGGCAGATCGCAGTCGGCAACGTCGTGCTCAACCGCGTGGCGGACGAGCGCTTCCCCAACAGCGTCAAGGAGGTCGTGTTCGACCGGCGCAGCGGTGTGGCGCAGTTTTCGCCCACGGCGGACGGCAGCATCGGTCTCACGCCGGATGAGGATGCCGTGCTCGCGGCAAAGCTCGCCTTTGAGGGGTACAATACGGTCGGTGAGAGTATGTATTTCATCAACCCCGCGGCCTGCAACTCCGCGTGGTTCAACCGCTGCTTGACCTATACGACCACGATCGGCGACCACGTCTTTTACGCATAATAGCTGCACAGACAGCATGACCGCCCGCACGGAGATCCGCGCGGGCGCTTTTTTGCGGCGCTGCGTGCGCCCTGCCCGGGGCTGGACGTGCGCGCGGGAATGTGGTAAGATGGCGGCAACAGATACATTCGGAGGCGCACATGGAAAAACTGCTCCGCGCGGGCTTTGCCGCGCTGGGTCTGCCGCTCGACGAGACGGCGCTGACCCGCTTTGAGACATACTACGAGCTGCTCGAGGAGCGCAGCAAGGTCATGAACCTGACGGCCATCCACGGCGAGACGGACGTGGCGCAGCTGCACTTTCTCGATTCGGCCGCACTGCTGACGGTCGAGCCGCTTGCCGGAAAGTCGGTCATCGACGTCGGCACCGGTGCGGGTTTTCCCGGCCTGCCGCTGAAGATCGCGCAGCCGGACATTTCGCTCACGCTGCTCGACAGTCTGGATAAGCGCGTGCGCTTTCTCGGCGACGTCTGCGCCGCGACCGGGCTCACGGATGTGACGTGCCTGCACGCGCGCGCGGAAGAAGCGCCGGAACTGCGCGGTCAGTTCGACGCGGCGGTCTCGCGCGCGGTCGCGCGGCTGTACCTGCTGTGTGAACTGTGCCTGCCGTTTGTGCGCACGGGCGGCGTGTTTCTGGCCATGAAAGGGCCGGACTGCGCCGAGGAGCTCGACGAGGCGCGCAGCGCCATCCGGAAGCTTGGCGGCACATATGAGCGCACGGTGACCTATACCGTGCCCGGTACGGACGTGACGCACAGCGTCGTCGTCATCCGCAAGACGGCGGACACACCGCCGAAGTATCCCCGCCGCTGGGCGAAGATGCAAAAGGAGCATTTATAAGCCGGAGCGCCCGACGCAGTTCGCGTCGGGCGCTTAGACTGTCAAAAAAGTACTACTTTTTTGACAAAGGGGTTGCAGCCTGCTGCGCGCATAATTTGCGCGCCGCCGGCGCGCAAATTCCACACTTGCAGCCTGAGCGGTATTTTCTCCGCCGCGCATGTCGCCGGAGAAAATGATTTCACTTTCTTTCGCCGCACCGGCGGCGAAAGGCTGCGAGGTTTTTGGACAAGCCGGAGCGTCCGCACGGAAATCCGTGCGGACGCTTTCGTATTCCGTGTTTGAAATGCGGGCGTCTGCTCAACCCAGCACTTCGTTCAGCAGCTCCAGCAGCGCGTCGACCTGCGCATCGGTCGTCGCCCACGAGGTCACGAAGCGCACGGCCTGGTGCGTTTCGTCCACGCGGGTGTTTGTGTAAAACGCTGCCCGCTCCTGCAGCTGCGCGATTTTGGCGTCCGGCAGGATGGGGAAGATCTGGTTTGTCGGTGAGGGCACGTACATCGGCACGCCGAGATTCGAGAGCGCGGCCGCGATGCGCTGCGCCTTCGCGTTTGCATGGCGTCCCATGTCGAGCCAGAGGTCCTGCTCCAGCGCAGCGGCAAACTGCACGCCGAGCAGACGGCCCTTTGCCAGCATGGCGCCGCTGCGCTTCATCGCGCGGCGAAAGCCCGGCTTGAGTGCGTCGTTGATGATGACCATCGCCTCGCCGAAGAGCAGACCGTTTTTCGTGCCGCCGATGTAAAACGCATCGCACAGCTGCGGCAGATCCTCGGGGCGCAGGTCGTTGCCCGCGGCCGTGAGCGCCTGTGCAAGGCGCGCACCGTCGAGATACAGGTACAGTCCGTGCGCATCGCACGCAGCGCGCAGCGCGGTCAGCTCCGCCTTCGTGTAGACCGTGCCGAGCTCCGTCGCGTCGGATATGTACGCCATGCGCGGCAGCACCATGTGCTCATCGTAGACGCCCGGCTGGGCGCAGTGCTGCGCGGCGGCGTCCGCAATGGCGGTGGGGGTGAGCTTGCCGTCTGCACCGGGCACGGCGATCACCTTGTGGCCGGTGGCCTCGATCGCGCCGGTCTCGTGCACGTTGACGTGGCCGGTGTCGGCAGCGACCATGGCCTCCCACGGGCGCAGGAACGCAGCCGCGGCGAGCAGGTTCGTCTGCGTGCCGCCGACGAGAAAGTGCACGTCGGCATCCGGACAGGCAAAGCGGGCGCGGATGGCGTCGGCCGCGCGGCGGCAGTTGTCGTCGAGCCCATAGCCGGGGGTGGCGTTGAGATTCGTGTCGCACAGGGCGCGCAGCACGTTCGGGTGTGCGCCCTCGGAATAGTCATTCTGGAAGCGGAGCATGGCGGATTTCCTTTCGTCTGTGTGGGATTCGGCACGCAGCGCGTGCCGCCGCGGTTATGATAAGCCCCGGCGGCAGGGGTTGTCAATGCATGGCACCACTTTTTCCGCCTCGAATGAAATCCGGCTTTTTTCTTGCCCTTTTGGGCAAGAAAAAAGCCGGCAGCTTTCGCTGCCGGCCAGCCCGCCAATGCCGTGTGAGCCCAGTTACAACCTGCACAAGAAGGCAGGTGGGTCGCCTCTCTGCTGTTTCTTTGCTTCCAACGTCCAACCGGCATCTTTCAGCCGGCCGGGAGGCCTGCAATCCGCAGCGGAAGTTCTGGCATCCCTTATGAGAGATGTGGGTTTAAATGGACTCTGAGCACAAACCGTGCTCCACGCACACAGCAGGACTTACTCCCATGCTATGCACTGTGCAGAAAGTTATTCCTCCGCGTCCGCCGCCTCGTCCTCGTCGGCGAAGACTTCCTGCATATAATAATCATACACCTTGTCCAGCTCGTCATCGTCGTCGATGGAGCCGAAGAGCTCCTCGCCGTTTTCTTCGATGATCTTGAGCAGGACGATGCCGAAATCGGGGTCGTCCTCGTCCATGTCGGCGGGGAGCGCCGCGAGATAACTCTGTCCGTCGAGCTCAAACTCGTCGAGCACTTCCAGCTCGAACTCGTTGCCGTCCTCGTCCTCGATCGTCAGATAATCACTGCCGAATGCTTCACTCATCGGGGTATCCTCCAGTCGTGATCTTTTTCTGATTTCAGTGTACCCTATTCGGCGGCTAAAATCAAGTCTTTTTACGAGCCGAGATCCTCCAGCAGCAACAAAAGCTGCTCCTGACTGCCGACGGTGATGCCGCCGCGCAGCAGCTCGCGGTCGGTGCGGCGCAGTCCGGCGGTCTCGATGCCGGTTACCTGCAGGGGCTTGCGGTCGCCGCCGGGGGCAAATACGCTCACATACCCCTCATAATCGCGCAGAACAAATTCCGCCTGCGCACCGTCATACGAGGTGACCGGTGCGTCCGGCTGCTGCAGGGAAGAGATCGCCGCGCCTGCGGCGAAGGGCGACACGGCGCACAGCGCCGTCACGACTGTCAGTGCCAGCGTTCGTTTCATATGCCACGCTCCTTTCACCGGAAAGTTTGCCCAATATGCGCGCAAACCATACGCGCCGGACAAAAATGCGCGAAGGGCTATCCGGTGTTGACAGAGTGTGCTATAATATCATTTAATCGTTTTTATGCGCTGGACTTTGACCGGGTCTCTGACCCGCTGTTTCCCCCGCTTACATGTATTCTCAGGGAGGTGGCCATTGCCTATGGCAAAACGACCGAAACCGGCATCCGCCCCACGCGCGGCACAGGCTGCGGACGCGACCGTCAGCGTCGCGGGCACAATCCTGCGCGTGATCGGCACGATCTTTTTGATCCTGCTCGTCACGGGGCTTTTGTTTTTGTGCATCTTCGCGTACTACGTGAAAAACTGCCTGTCCACGGATCTGGACGTGCAGCTCTCGGACTTTACGGTCTCACTCTCGAGCTCGATCCTGTATGAGGACGCCGACGGCAACTGGCAGAACCTCACGAATCTCTCGAGTACGGAAAACCGTGTCTGGGTCGACTATGCCGACATCCCCAAGGATATGGAGCATGCGGCCGTCGCCATCGAGGACAAGCGCTTTTATAAGCACAAGGGCGTGGACTGGTACCGCACGACAGGCGCGTTCATCAACATGTTCCTGTCGATGAAAAACGACTTCGGCGGCTCGACCATTACGCAGCAGCTCATCAAAAACCTCACCAAGCAGGACGATATCACCGTGCAGCGCAAGCTGCTCGAGATCTTCCAGGCGCTCGAATTCGAGAAGTCCTATGATAAGGAAGAGATCATGGAGTGGTACCTCAACATCGTCTACTTCGGCGAGGGCTGCAACGGCGTCTACACCGCCGCCGAGACCTACTTCGGCAAGGAACCGAAGGACCTCACGCTCGCCGAGTGCGCGAGCATCGTCGGCATCACGAACAACCCCTCGAAGTACGACCCCTTCATCAGCCGCGAGAACAATAAAACCCGGCAGGAGACCATCCTCAAGCAGATGTATGAGCAGGGCTGGATCAACAAGGAGCAGTACGACGAGGCCGTGGCGCAGGAGCTCGTGTTCGTGCGCAGCGAATCCGATGAGCGTACCCAGACCATCTACAGCTACTATGCCGAGGCCGTCATCAACGACGTGCTCAACGATCTCGTCGAGCAAAAGGGTGTCAGCCGCGACACGGCGCGCACGCTGCTCTATTCCGGCGGCTATCAGGTCTATTCCTGCTACGATGCGAGCATCCAGCAGGCGATCGACGACGTCTATACCAACCTCGACAACATGCCGCAGCGCCCGTCGGCCTCCGGCCAGCAGTTCGAGTCTGCCACCGTCATCATGGATCCCTACACCGGTGAGATCAAGGGCCTGTCCGGCGGTACGGGCGAAAAGACCATCAACTTCGGCACGAACCGCGCCACGCAGTCCAAGCGTCCGCCCGGATCGTCCATCAAGCCGATCGCGACCTACGGTCCTGCGATGGAGCTCGGCCTCATCACGCAGTATACGCAGGTCAACGATGCGGCGGATATCAAGCTGACCGGCACGAGCTGGTATCCGAAAAACTCCGGCGGCGGCAACTACGGTGTCATCACCATCCGCGAGGCGCTGCAGCGCTCACTCAACACCGTCTCGGCGCAGATCCTTGACAAGCTCACGCCGCGCGCATCGTATGAGTTCCTCAAGGATAAGCTCGGCGTTACGAGCCTTGCCGAGTCCGACTGCGACTACGCGCCGCTCGCCCTCGGCCAGCTCACCAACGGCATCACCGTGCGCGAGATGACGCAGGCGTACTCCGCCTTCGTCAACGACGGCGTGTTCACCTATGGCCGTACGTATTCCTACGTCAAGGATTCCAGCGGCGAGATCGTGCTCGAGAATCCCGCGCGCACGATCGTGGCTCTCAAGGCCAATACCGCGTGGAACATGGCCGATATGCTCTGCAATGCCGTCAACAGCGGCACGGGCTCTGAGGCGCGTCTGACCGGTATGCCCGTCGGCGGCAAGACCGGTACGACCACAAACAACTGCGACCGCTGGTTTGTCGGCTTCACGCCGTACTATGTGGCCGCTGTCTGGACCGGCTACGATATGCCCGAGTATATGAACTTCTCCGGCAACCCCGCCGCCCAGATCTGGAAGCTGGTCATGGAGCCGATCCATAAGGATCTGGCGACCAAGAGCTTCCCGACGCCGAATGTCGGCACGCCGACCGGCATCTTCGGAGACTTCTCCAAGACGCAGGGTACGGGCGACACGGAATAAACGCAGTGTTCCCCCGCGGCCGGGTCGTGCTTTCCCGGCCCGGTCTGCGCGGTGTTGACAAAATGATTGAAATGTGTTACAATTCGAAAACAGTGGTATCGGAGGTGTATCTCATTGGCAGCAAAAACGAATGAACTGTGCTACAAAGGCCATCCGCTGCGCCGTAAGGACAACCTGCTCTATTACGGCAGCATGGCTGACAAGTACATCATCATGATGCAGATCCTCGACACGAAGAAGGTCAAAGATCTCGACGTGGCGACGCGGGTCTCCGTGCAGCTCCAGCTGACGGATCCGGATCTGAAGTCCCGCGACCGTGTGGTCAAAAAGACAGAAAAGGACGGGCTGTACAACGCCATGGATGTGGCGGCTGTGTGGCTGGACCGCGCGCTTGCGAATAACTAAGCAAAGGATGATTCTATGGCGAAACGATTTCTGAAAACAACTGTTGTCTCCGTGATTTTCGCGCTCACGCTGGCCGTTTCGGCCTCTGCGGCGACTGCCGGCGGCGCGACCACGACGACGGCCGTGAACTTTCGAACGGGCGCCGGTACGAATTACGGCATTATCTCGACGCTCCCGGCCGGCACCCATGTTGTGGTGTCCGAGCGGTCCAGCGGCAATTGGGCCACGGTGGTCTACAATGGCACCGTCGGCTACATATCTTCCGATTACCTCAAACGCGCCAATGACATGGATGCCAGCTTCGGCACCGGTACGATCGATGGCAGCTATGTGCGCATGCGCTCCGGCGCGAGCACGAGCAGCTCCATTCTCGGCACCTACAATTCCGGCACCACGATGACCGTTACCGGCGTCAGCGGCGCATGGTACAAGGTCAATTATAACGGCACGGACGGCTATGTCCACTCGGACTATGTCTCGCTTTCGGGCGTGACGAGCAGCGGCGGCAGCGCGTCCGGCTCCAACGGCTCGGTCAAGGGCAGCGATGTGCGTATGCGCTCCGGCCCGGGCACGAACTACTCCATCCTCGGCACCTACCAGAATGGCACGGCGCTGACCGTGACCGGCACGGAAAACGGCTGGTCGAAGGTCACCATCGGCGGTACGAGCGGCTACATCCGCTCGGACTACGTCTCCGGCGGCGCGGACAGCAAGACCGGCTACATCAAGGGCACGGGTGTGCGTATGCGCTCCGGCGCGAGCACGACCAGCTCCATCCTCGGCGTGTATAACACCGGCACCGAGATGACGATCACCGGCGAGAGCGGCAACTGGTACAAGGTCAGCTACGGCGGTAAGGACGGCTATGTCAGCAAGGACTACATGACCACGACCAAGCCCAGCAGCGGCGGCTCGACGAGCCAGACCGGCTACATCAAGGGCAATGATGTGCGTCTGCGTTCCGGCGCCGGCACGAGCTACTCCATCCTCGGCACGTATAACAACGGCACTCCGCTGACGATCACCGGTACGAGCGGCGACTGGACGGCCGTCACCATCAACGGCGTCAAGGGCTATGTCAACAGCGCGTATGTCTCCACCACGAAGACGGAGGGCGGCAACGGCGGCGGAAGCACGCCGAGCGCTTCCATCGGCGAGACGATCGTTGCCACGGCCAAGCAGTACATGGGCGCGCCGTATGTCTACGGCGGCATGAGCCCGTCCGGCTTTGACTGCTCCGGCTTTGTCAACTACGTGTACAAGCTCTGCGGCTACTCCATGAGCCGTGTGGCCAGCAGCATCTACAACAACAACGGCACCTACGTCGAGAAGGCGAACCTCCAGATCGGCGACCTGGTGTTCTTTGCGAGCAACAGCTCCAGCATCGGCCACGTCGGTATCTACATCGGCAACGGCCAGTTCATCCACAGCAGCTCCGGCGCAGGCTGCGTCGTCATCAGCGACCTGAGCTCGAGCTACTACCTGAAGAACTACGTGGGCGCAAAGCGCATCGCGGGTTAACAGGACGCAATTTGTCCCCCGGCAGCACCGGGGGACATTTTTTATCTTGCGGCAGGATGTATGGCCGTGATATATTGAGGAAAATAATGTGTGTGTGGGAAAGGGCAGGTGAAGCCAATGCAGTGTATCTACTGCGGACGAGATATTCCGGACGATGCGGTCTGGTGCCCCTACTGCGGGGCGGAGCAGACGCCGCCGGACGAGACCACGCCGCCGGATGGCTGGCAGGACGAGAACATCCCGGTCGGCGACTGGGATGACGAGGCAGATCCGCCGCCCGACAACACGTGGGTCGACGACCCGCCCGTGCCCGGTTGGGAGGATGATGCGCCCTATGCGCCCGCGCGGGAGGATCAGGACGCGCCGCGCAGCAAGGCGCTGCTCATCGCGATCTTTGCCGCGCTCGGCGTGGCGCTGATCGTGCTGCTCATCGCGCTCAACGTCAAGCCCAAGCCGAAGGACCCGGCCGCCGCAGTGACGCCGGTCGTGACAGCCACGGCGCAGCCCTCCGCCGCACCGACACCGAGCGCAGCGCCGACGCCGACGCCCACGCCGAAGCCGGCCTCCGGCAGCTATATCCTGCCGGATAGCGCCACGCGCCGGCTCACGCAGTCAGATGTGGCAGACCTCACGTGGGAGCAGTGCTGCCTCGCGCGCAACGAGATCTACGCGCGCCACGGCCGCATCTTTCAGACGCCGCAGATCGCGGCATATTTCGAGGCGCAGAGCTGGTATCACGGCACGGTGCCGGGCGCGTCGTTCGACAACAACATGCTCTCGCCGATCGAGCACGCAAATATTGATTTCCTCGCCGGCTACGAAAACGCCACGTGGGGACATCCGTACATCTATTCCTGAGAGAAAAATCTCCGCAGCCGAAGCTGCGGAGGTTTTTTGGTGATTCGTTTATGCCTTGGCGACGGCTGCGCGCAGGGCGTCGACGCGGTCGGTGTCCTCCCAGCGGACGCCGAGCTCCTCGCGGCCCATGTGGCCGTAGGCGGCGAGCTGGCGGTAGATCGGGCGGGACAGCTCGAGGTCGCGGATGATGGCCGTCGGGCGCAGGTCAAACACCTGCTGCACGGCCGCGGCGATCTGCGCATCCGGCACGGTGCCCGTGCCCTGCGTGTCAACGAACACACTCACGGGCTCGGCCACGCCGATGGCGTAGGCCAGCTGCACGAGGCAGCGCTTGGCGAGTCCGGCGGCAACGATGTTCTTAGCCACGTAACGCGCGGCGTAGGCGGCGCTGCGGTCGACCTTCGTCGGGTCTTTGCCGGAGAACGCGCCACCGCCGTGCGGGGCGCTGCCGCCGTAGGTGTCGACGATGATCTTGCGGCCGGTCAGACCGGAGTCCGCCTGCGGGCCGCCGACGACGAAGCGGCCGGTGGGGTTGATGAGATAGCGGGTCTGCTCGTCGAGCAGTTCGGCCGGGATGGTCGGGCGGATGACGAGCTCAATCATGTCCGCGCGCAGCTTGGCCATGTCGACCTCCGGCGCATGCTGCGTGCTGAGCACGACCGTGTGCACGCGCACGGGGTGATTCTGCTCGTCATATTCGATGGTGACCTGCGTCTTGCCGTCGGGGCGCAGATAGTCCACCAGCTCCTGCTTGCGCACGGCGGTCAGGCGCTTGGCCAGCTTGTGCGCCAGCGAGATCGGCAGCGGCATGAGCTCCGGCGTCTCGTCGCAGGCGTAGCCGAACATCATGCCCTGATCGCCTGCGCCGTTGTCGAGCGCATCTTCGCCGGCCTGCTTGCTCTCGAGCGAGTGGTCGACGCCGAGGGCGATGTCTGCGCTCTGCTCGTCGATGTTCGTGATGACGGCACAGGTCTCGCAGTCAAAGCCATACTTGGCGCGGTCGTAGCCGATCTCACGCACGGTCTGGCGCACGACCTTCGGAATGTCGACGTAGCAGTCGGTCGTGATCTCGCCCATGACGTTCACGACGCCGGTCGTGACCGTGCACTCACAGGCGACGCGGCCGTTCGGATCCTGCGCCAGGATCGCGTCGAGGATCGCGTCGGAGACCTGATCGCAGATCTTGTCGGGATGCCCTTCGGTCACGGATTCGGATGTAAAAAGATGATGAGCCATAGCTATTTCCTCACTTTCTGATATGCCGGGCAAAAGAAACAAGCGCTCCGACAGCCGACGGAGCGCTTGGAAAAGGCGAAGATCCTCATCTTTCGATTTGCACCGCCGGATTTGGCACCTTGCAGGAATCTGCAGGTTGTCGGGCTTCACAGGGCCGGTCCCTCCGCCACTCTTGATAAGGCTGTTGAATTGTGAGATACATTATACGCGCTTTTTCGCGCTTGTCAAGTCCCAAAGTTTGAATTTCGTCAGTTGTTTTTGAGCCAGTTCCACAGCCGCTGCCACCATGGCAGCTTTTTCTGCGGCTGAGACGGGGCGGAGGCTGCGGGCTTTTGCACGGTGCGCCCGGCGAAATACGTGTGCAGATACGTCTGGCTCACGAACGGCTCGCCCGTCGGCTCCGGACGCAGATACGAGCCGTCCGGCTGCATGATCCACGCCTGCCGGTTGTCGCGCCGCATGGCGCTGAGCACCTCGAGCACCTCCGCGCGCGCGTTCGGGTCGGTCACGGCGGCAAACGCCTCGATCCGGCGCACGGTGTTGCGCTCGAGCAGATCGCCCGAGCCGATGAACACTTCCTGCGCCTCCCCGCGGCCAAAGACGAAAATGCGCTCGTGCTCGAGATACCGCCCGATGATGCTGCGCACCGAGATGTGCTCCGTGCGCCCGGGCACGCCCGGCCGCAGACAGCAGATGCCGCGCACGAACAGCTCCACCTCCGTGCCCGCCGCGCTCGCGCGCACGAGCTGCGCCATGATGTCCGCGTCGTTCATGGCGTTGACCTTGATGCCGATGTAGCCTGCCGTGCCGAGGCGGATCTGCGCTTCGATGCGCGCCATGAGCTGCGGCTTGTAGCCCTCCGGCGCGAGCCAGAGCGCCTCCGTCTCGCCGACGGTCTCGCCGCGCGCGAGCCGGTCGAACGTCCTGGCCGCGTCGCGCCCGATGGCCGGATCGCTCGTCAGGAGCATGAGGTCGGTGTATTGCTCGGCGGTCTTTTCGTTGTAGTTGCCGGTGCCGACCTGCGTATAATAGCAGATGCCGCCGGGGCACCGCCGCGTGATGAGGCACAGCTTCGTGTGCACCTTGTACTGCGTCAGGCCGTAGAGAATGTCGCACCCGGCGTCCTCGAGCATGCGCGAGTAGTCGATGTTGCTCTGCTCGTCAAAGCGGGCGCGCAGCTCGAGCAGGCACTGCACCTGCTTGCCGTGCTCGGCGGCATAGGCCAGCGCTGCCGCGATGCGGCTGCTGCCGGCGAGCCGGTAGAGCGTGATCTTGATCGACACGACGTCCGGGTCGTCCGCCGCCTCGTACAGCAGATCCACAAACGGGTTCACGCTCTGATACGGCAGCGCGAGCAGCAGGTCGTGCCGCGCGAGATAGGCGAAGTACTCGCCCTTTTGCAGCGCCACGTTCCTGGCCGGCGGAAGCTCGGGACGCGTCAGCCCCGTGAGGTCGAATTCCCCCGGCATCGTGAGCACGAACGACAGATCCGCCGGTGCGCTCGTGCAAAACAGCTGCCGCTTCGGCAGTCCGAGCAGCGTGCGTGCCGTCTCGCGCATCTCGTCGGTGACCTTGCCCTGCAGCTGTGCGCGCACCGGCTCGAGCCGTCTCCGGCGGCGCAGCAGGCGCTCCATCACGGCGCGCAGATCCGCATCGCACCCGTCCATGATGTCGCGCACGGAGATGTCGGCGCTGCGCGTCACGCGCAATATGGCCGTCTCACGCACGCGCCGCTCACCAAAGACCAGCGGTGCAAAGTGCGCCACCAGCGGCGCTGTGAGCGCAAGCTTCTGCACCCCGTCGATCGTCAGACGGAAATACTTCGGCAGCTGCGTCGTCGGGATCAGTCCCGCGCCGCCGCGCTTGCCCGCAAAGCGCACGAGCACGTACTGCTCGCGGTTGCGCAAAAACGGCAGCGGATGCTCCGCATCGAGCACCTGCGGGCTCAGCAGCGGACGCAGCGCGTCAAAGCGCCGCCGCAGCAGCACCTCGTCCGCCTCGTCGAGCCGGTCGAAGTCGAGGATCTCGACGCGCTGCTTTGCCAGCGCCGCCGTCACCTTGCGCCAGAGCGAGGCAAAGTCTTTTTGCTGCCGCGCCGTCTCCGCATAGATCGCGCGCAGCTGTTCACGCGGCGTGAGCCCCGTGATGGTCTCCGTGTGCCACGGCTGCAGCAGCGCCCGGTCGAGCAGACCGCCGACGCGCACCATATAAAATTCATCCAGATTTGAGCAGTAGATCGACAGAAACTTCAGCCGCTCATAGACCGGCAGCGTCTCGTCGGCCGCCTCCGCCAGCACGCGGCGGTTGAATTGCAGCCAGCTCAGCTCGCGGTTGAGAAAGAGGTCTGCATAGGCGGGGTCAGGCTGCCGGTCGGAAAACAGCGCGCGGCTGTCGCTCTGCGCGGCCATCTGGCGCAGCGCCTGCGCGCCCGGCAGCTCAGTGTCGTGTTTGCGGGGCATACGGTCGCCTCCTTGGGTGGGCAATTACATGCATATCATATCATTATACCCGAACGGGCGATACTTGGCAATCCCCGCGCGGGCGCGGCTGCAAATCGGCCGAATATGTCGCCGGGGCACTGGCGCATCGTGGCGTTTATGCCCTGAGCGGCAGCACAGTTTTTCGACTCTGTGGCAAAAAGGTTGCAAAACCGGAGCGGGACTGCTATAATTTTGGCATAGAAAACCCGTAGGAATTTCTGGAGGTAATATACATGGATTCATTCCGCGTGCTCGAGATCAAAAAGAGCGTTTTTGAAAACAACGACCGGGAGGCCGACCTGCTGCGCGAAGAGCTCAAGCAGAATCACACCTTCCTGCTCAACCTCATGTCCTCGCCCGGCAGCGGCAAGACCACGACCCTCATGGCGACCATCAACGCCCTGAAGGACGATCTGCGCATCGGCGTCATGGAGGCCGACATCGACTCGGACGTCGATGCGGCGACCATCTCCACCAGCGGCGCAAAGGTCATCCAGCTGCACACCGGCGGTATGTGCCACCTCGACGCGGGTATGACGCGTCAGGGCCTCGAGGGGCTCGGCACGGAGAACATCGACCTTGCCATCCTTGAAAATGTTGGAAACCTCGTCTGCCCGGCGGAGTTTGACACCGGCGCCGTGAAAAACGCCATGATCCTCTCCGTGCCGGAGGGCGACGACAAGCCTCTGAAGTACCCGCTCATGTTCTCGATCTGCGACGTGCTGCTCGTCAACAAGATCGACGTTGCGCCGTACTTCAACTTCAGCCTCGAAAAGTGCATCGAGCGCGTCAAGAAGCTCAACCCGAACATTCAGGTGTTCCCGATCTCCGCGCTCAAGGGCGAGGGCATCGAGCCGTGGGCCAACTGGCTGCGCGAGCAGACGAAGGCCTGGAACGCATAAACGCCAGAAACAAAAAACCGGGACGCTCCCATCGGAGCGTCCCGGTTTTTCGTTTTTCGGTTCACGGATGCTTCTGCGCCCAGGTGCGCACGAAGGCGGCGAAGGTGCGCACGAGCGGCTTATCCTCCGACTCCGGAGGGATGGCCATGGCGATCGTGCGCTGCGCCGGCGGGTCGAGCGGGCGCACGACGACGTTGTGGTTGTCCGAGCGCAGCACGAGTTCGTGCGCGATGCAGATGCCCAGCCCGCTCTCGACCATGGAGATCATGGCGTAGTCGTCCGCCGTCTGGAAGCGGATGTCGGGGTGCACGTGCGCGGCGTCGAGTACGCGCAGCGCGTCACGGTTCGTGCTGTCGACAAGGCTCACAACCGGCTCTGTGCCGAAGGCCGCGATCGGAACGGCGTCCTGCGCCGCGAGCGGATGCCCCGCCGGCAGCACGGCCAGCAGGCGGTCGCTGCACACGGGCACGATCTCGCCCGGCAGCTCGCTCGGCAGCGACACGAAGCCCATGTCCACTGTGCCGCTGCGCACATAGGCGTCGACCTCGGCGTACGCCCCGTCGAACAGGCGAAAGCGCGCCTCCGGATGCTGCGCCTGAAATTCCTTGATCATCGGCGGCAGCCAGTTGACCGCGACGCTCTTGAACGTTGCGATGCGGATCGTGCCGCCGGCGCGCTCACGCACCTCCTGAATGCGGTGCTGCAGGTGCGCGTCCGCCGCACAGACCTGCTCCACGGCCGGCAGCAGCGCCTTGCCCGCAGGCGTCAGATGCACGCCGCCGCGGTTGCGCACCAGCAGCGGAAAGCCGCAGTCGCGCTCGAGTCCCGCCAGCAGCTGCGTCAGCGCCGACTGGGACACCCCCAGCTCCCGCGCTGCCGCCGACACGCTCGCGCACGCGACCGTTTTTAGAAATGCCTCGTATTGCCGCAGTGTCACACACGGCACCTCCTGTCCGAATTTTTCTCGTTAAAATAAGATTATCTTATATTATACGCGCCGACATCAAAAAGTCAAGCACAGAAAAAACCCTTGACGCGGAAAGAAAAATCTCGAATACCGTCTGAAAAACGAAAGAAATTGTTGACACGACAGAGAAACTGGCGTATCATACATTCATATTGTTTTTCTGGAGGCTGTATAAGGTTTCCTAATGAAAGGGGTAAATTCGTATGGGCACTGCTTCGAGCGGTGAATGGATCGCCATTCTGCTTTACTTTGCGTTGGTCATCGGCGTCGGTGTGTATTTCTTCTTCCGGGACCGCAATGTAGAGGGCGAAAAAGAGTATTTCCTCGGCGGCCGCAGCATGGGCGGCTGGGTCGCGGCGCTGTCTGCCGGTGCGTCGGATATGAGTGCTTGGGTGCTCATGGGCCTGCCCGGCTCGATCTATCTGTACGGCATCGGCAAGGTGTGGATCGCCGTCGGTCTGGTCATCGGCACGATCTGCGCGTGGGTGTTCGTCGCGCCGCGTCTGCGCCGGTATTCCATCCGCGCGAACGATTCGATCACGATCCCACAGTTTCTCACCAATCGCTTCCAGTCGAAGAACAAGGGCCTGCAGATCATCTCGGCGATCGTGTTCGTCGTGGTCTACTGCATTTACAGCGCCTCGAGCATCTCGGCCTGCGGCACGCTGTTCAACACCGTCACGGGCATGAGCGCCAAGACGGCTATGATCATCGCCACGGCCATCATCCTCGTGTACGTGTTTCTCGGCGGCTTCAACGCCGTGTGCTGGACGGACTTCTTCCAGGGCATGCTCATGCTTGCCGCGCTCATGCTCACGCCGATCCTCGCGCTGTTCGTCATGAAGGGTGCAGACTTTGTCGCGCCGGTCATGGCCGTTCCGGAAAACTACTATAATGCGCTCTCCGGCGGCGGCTTCAACTGGAAGAGCATGTCGGACATCCTCTCCGGTCTTGGCTGGGGCCTGGGCTACTTCGGCATGCCGCATATCCTTGTGCGCTATCTGTCCATCAAGTCCGAGCATGAGATGCGCAAGAGCCAGATCATCGGCTGCAGCTGGATCGTGCTCATTCTGGCTATGTCCGCCGTCGTCGGCCTGATCGGCCGCCAGTTCCTCGGCGAGATCGACAACGAGAACCTCGTCTTTGTGCACATGGTGCGCCGCCTGTTCCCGGCGTTCATCTCCGGCGTGCTCCTCTCGGCCATTCTGGCCGCGGCCATGAGCACGGCCGACTCCCAGCTGCTGGCGAGCAGCAGCGCCTTCGCCTCCGATATCTATAAGCCGGTCATCCGCAAGGACGCCACCGACCATGAGATGCAGTGGGCGGGCCGCATCATCGTCATCCTCATCTCCATCGTCGCGTACTTCATCGCGGCCGACCCGAACTGCGGCGGCATCATGGCGCTCGTCGAGTGCGCGTGGGCGGGCTTCGGTTCCGCGTTCGGCCCGGTCATCCTGCTCTCGCTCTATTGGCGCCGCCTGACATACTCCGGCGCGATCGCGGGCGTGTGCGTTGGCTTCGTGGTCGATGCCGTGTGGTATGCGTTCCTGTCCTCGAGCACCGGCCTGTATGAGATCATCCCCGGCTTCCTGTGCGGCCTGCTTGCGGCGGTCATCGTGTCGCTGTGCAGCAAGGCCCCGTCGAAGGAGGTCACGGATCTGTTCGACTGCGCCTTCGAGCCCACGGACTGAAGCATCAACAGATGAAAATATGTGAAAAACTCGCCCCTTCAGAGGGGCGAGTTTTTCACATTTTCTGCAAAATATCTGCGCTGTGCTTGACAGCGGGGCAGGGAGCCTGTATGATCGAATGGTAATAGGGAACGGTGTTAGTCAAAATGCAGCCCATCCGCTGCTGCCGGAGAAACGGAGCGATATTCTATGGATTTCTTTGAACAGATCGCGCGCGAACAGGTGCGCGCCATGATCCTCAACAACGCACGCCGCGAGGATCTCAGTCAGGTGTTTTCGCAGGGAGAGATGCGTCTGCTCGGCTGCCTGCACGCCGGGGCGGACGGCCGCACGGCGGGGGAGCTGAGTATGCTGCTCGAGCTGAGCACGGCGCGCATCGCGGCCATGCTCAACAATCTTGAGCGCAAGGGCGCGATCACCCGCGCACGCGACAAGGCGGACCGCCGCCGTGTCGTTGTGCGTCTGACCGCGCAGGGGCGCGAGGAGGTGCAGACATCGTATGATGCCGCGGTCGTGTGCCTTGCGGAGGTGTATCGCCGCATGGGAGAGGAGGACACCCGTGAGCTGCTGCGCCTGAGCGACCGCGCGGGCGAGATCGCCCAGCAGATCTATGAGGAGCGGAAGGGGGACGTGCCATGCGGGTGATGAAATACCTGCGCGGACACATCCCGTCCGTTGTGGTGATCGTGCTGCTGCTCGTGGCGCAGTCGTTTTGCGAGCTGTCGCTGCCGGCGTACACGAGCCGCATCGTGGACACCGGCATTCAGGGCGGCGGCATCGAATCGGCCACGCCGCTCGTGCTTACCGATAAGACCATGGACGGTGTGCGCCTGTTTCTGTCGGACGAGGACGCGCAGACGGTCAGCGACGCCTACACGTATGACAACGGCATCTGGACACTGGGCGACACGGCGCGGCAGCCGGAGCTGGAGCCTGTTTTCGTCCGGCCGCTGGTCATGTATGCGCGCCTGTCGGAGCAGGGAGCGAACACCGTGCTTGCCCTGCGCCGGCAGATGCAGGGCGGACTCATCACGCGCGAGGAGATCCTCGCGCGCGGCGAGGAGGCGCTGAGCGGCATGGGCGTGCTCACCGACAGCGTTCTGCGCAGCGCGGCCATGCAGTTTCTCAAAACGGAGTACGCCGTCGCGGGACTGAACGTCAACCACATCCGAACGAGCTATCTGCTGCGCACCGGCGGGCGGATGCTTCTGCTCACGCTCGGCATGATCGCGGCGGCAGTGCTCTGCAGCTATGTCGGCGCGAAGATGTCGGCCGCCATTGGGCGCGACCTGCGCGCGCAGGTGTTCCGGAAGGTGCTCTCGTTTTCATCGGCCGAGATGGACAAGTTCTCCACGGCCTCGCTCATCACGCGCAGCACGAATGATGTCACGCAGATCCAGGCGGTGTGCGTGATGCTCGTGCGCATCGTGCTCTACGCACCGATCATCGGGCTCGGCGGTGTCGTCATGGTCGCGCGCACAAAGACCGGCCTCGGCTGGGTCATCGCGCTGGCTGTCGCGGCGATGCTGCTGCTCGTGGGCGTGCTGATGAAGATCGCCATGCCGCAGTTTCGCGCCATGCAGCAGCGCGTGGACGATGTCAACCTCGTCAGCCGCGAGATCCTGACCGGTCTGCCGGTCATCCGTGCCTTCCACCGCGAGCGGCATGAGCAGGAGCGCTTCGATACCGCGAGCGCCGCGCTCATGAACACGCAGCTGTTCGTCAACCGCACCATGGCGTTCATGGGACCGGTTATGACGCTCATCATGTACGGCGTCACGGTCATGATCGAGTGGTTCGGCGCCAAGAGCATCAACGCCGGACATATGCAGATCGGCGACATGATCGCCTTTTCGAGCTATGCGTCGATGATCATCATGGCCTTTATGATGATCACGATCGTCGCGGTGATGCTGCCGCGTGCGGAGGTCTCGGCGGCGCGTGTGGATGAGATCCTGCACACGCGCCCGAGCGTGCGCGCCCCGCGCAGCGCCGAGCCCGCGCCCACGGACGCCACCGTCACGTTCGAGCACGTGTCGTTTCGCTATCCCGGCGCGGAGGACGATGTGCTGCACGACGTGAGCTTCACGGCGCGCCCCGGTCAGGTCACGGCCATCGTCGGCTCGACCGGCTGCGGCAAGTCGACGCTTTTGAACCTCATCCCGCGCTTTTACGATGCGACCGGCGGTACGGTCAGCATCGGCGGCGTGGACGTGCGCCGCATGCAGCCAGCGGAGCTGCGCGCCATGCTCGGCTACGTGCCGCAAAAGGGCGTGCTCTTCACGGGCGACATTCTCTCGAACCTCGAGTTCGCCGGCGATGTCTCGGAGGCGGACGCCATCCGCGCCGCCGCCACCGCGCAGGCCGAGGACTTCATCTGGTCGCGGCCGCAGCATTTCCTCACGCCGGTGGCGCAGGGCGGGTCGAACGTCTCCGGCGGGCAGCGGCAGCGCCTGTCGATCGCGCGTGCCATCGCCAAGCACCCGCAGGTGTATCTGTTTGACGACAGCTTTTCCGCGCTCGACTACCAGACCGACGCCGCGCTGCGGCAGGCCCTGGCCAGGCAGACGCACGACGCGACGGTGCTCATCGTGGCGCAGCGCCTGAGCACGATCCTGCACGCGGATCAGATCCTCGTGCTCGACGGTGGGCGCATCGTCGGCTGCGGCACACACAGCGATCTGCTTCGCGGCTGCGAAACCTACCGCGAGATCGCGCTCAGCCAGCTCAGCGCCGCGGAACTCGGACAGGAGGGCTGACCATGGCGGGACACAGACACGGACCGGGCCGCATCCCGGAAAAACCGAAGAATTTCAAGGGCACGCTGCGAAAGCTCCTGCGCTGCCTCGGGGCGTATCGCTTCGCGCTGGCGCTGGTGCTCGTGCTCGCGCTGGCAAGCACGGCCTTCGGCATCGTCGGGCCGAAGATCCTCTCGACGGCGACGACGGAGCTGGCCACCGGCCTCGGGCGCAAGCTCTCGGGCCTCGGCGGCATCGACTTCGGCAAGATCGGCAAAATTCTGCTCACAGTGCTCGCACTCTACCTCGTCAGCGCTGCGTGCAGCTTCTTCCAGTCGTGGATCCTCGCGGGCGTCACGCAAAAGCTCGCCTACCGCCTGCGCGGGGAGATCAGTGCGAAGATCCACCGGATGCCCATGCGCTACTTTGAGCGCGACACCGTCGGCGACGTGCTCTCGCGCATCACGAACGATGTGGACACCATGTCCTCCGGCATGGCGCAGTCGGTCACGCAGCTGGTCACGAATGTCACGCTGCTCATCGGCGTGCTGGTCATGATGCTGCGCATCAGCTGGCTCATGACGCTCATCGCGCTCATCGTCCTGCCGGTCACGGGCGTGCTCACGAGCCGCATCGTCAAGCGCAGCCAGCGCTACTTTGTCGCGCAGCAGAAAAACCTCGGCACGATCAACGGCAAGATCGAGGAGACCTATGCCGGGCATAATGTCGTGTGTGCGTTCAACCGCGAGACGGCGACGCAAAAGGAGTTTGACGCCATCAACGCGCGGCTCTATCGCTCGGCGTGGAAGAGCCAGTTTCTGTCCGGGCTCATGATGCCGGTGACGACGTTTGTCAGCAAGCTCGGCTACGTGTGCGTGGTCGTGCTCGGCGGGTCGCTCGCCGCACGCGGCACGATCACGATCGGCGACATTCAGGCGTTCATCAGCTATATGGCGAGCTTTACGCAGCCGATCACGCAGCTGGCGCAGATCAGCACGCAGCTGCAGACCATGGCGGCCGCGGCAGAGCGCGTGTTCGACTTCCTTGCCGAGGCGGAGGAGCCCGCCGATCCTGCGCTGCCCGCGCCGGCGGAGCACATCCGCGGCGATGTGTCGTTCCGCCACGTGCGCTTCGGCTATGACCCCGAGCAGCCGGTCATCCACGACTGGAGCTGCGACGTGCCCGCCGGTAAAACGGTCGCCATCGTCGGACCGACCGGTGCCGGCAAGACCACGATGGTCAAGCTGCTCATGCGCTTTTACGATGTGGATGCCGGTGCGATCCTCGTCGACGGGCGCGACGTGCGCGACTATGCGCGCGGCGACCTGCGCCGCGCCTTCGGCATGGTGCTGCAGGACACGTGGCTGTTTAAGGGCACGATCCTGGAAAACATCCGCTACGGCCGCCCGGACGCGACCGATGCTGAGGTCATCGCGGCGGCCAAGGCCGCGCGCGCCGACGCCTTCATCCGCACGCTGCCCGGCGGCTATCAGATGGAGCTCAACGAGGACGCGACGAACGTCTCGCAGGGGCAAAAGCAGCTGCTGACCATTGCGCGCGCCGTGCTGGCGAACGCTCCCATCCTCATCCTTGACGAGGCGACGAGCTCGGTCGACACCCGCACCGAGCAGCTCATTCAGGAGGCGATGGATCACCTCATGCGCGGGCGCACGAGCTTTGTCATTGCGCACCGCCTGAGCACCATCCGCAATGCCGACTGCATTCTGGTCATGCGCGGCGGCAGCATCGTCGAGCAGGGCACGCACGCGGAGCTGCTCGCCCGCGGCGGGTTTTACGCGGCGCTCTATAACAGCCAGTTCGAGGACGTGGTCGCATAAGGCGAGACCACAAAACCGATGTTATGACAACCAAAACCGTGCGGAAGCGCCTGCTTCTGCGCGGTTTTCTTTATCGCGGAAACGAATTATGTAAACAAAAACCGCAAATATTGAGTTATGGTAACTGCTTTATGGTAACAGAACGTGCATAAAAGCACTTGAAACACAAGCAAAAGCTATTCAGAACTATGCAATTATGTAAACTGAATTATGTGAATAACAGCGAGATTCACGTTTTCGCATGATTGTGATATTATGAAAACTATATTATGACAACCAACACATGATAAAAATGATTGCTGTTTCAGAAAAAGCAAGAATCAGCATACGAATTATGTCAATGCAGTTATGTGAACAAAATGCGCAAAAAAGCCCCGCGCGATGGATTCGCGCGGGGCTGAAGATGTTTGCTCGTTTGCGGGACTGTGTCTGCGGATCATGCGCCGGGCTACGCGCTGACGGGCGCGCCGGCGGCCTTATGCGTATTCGACCTTGATGGTGTTCGTGTTGCCGCTGCGTCCGTTGATGATGCCGCCGGTGATGATGACCTTGTCGCCCTTTTCGAGCGGCATGACGGCACGGCTGACCTGCAGCGCGTGGTAAAACAGCACGTCGGTGCTCTCGTACACCTCACTCATGACGGGCGTGATGCCCCAAGAGAGGGCGAGCTTGCGGTAGGCGCGCTCATTCGTGGTCAGGCCGATGATGTCCGTCGGGCCGCGGAAGCGCGAGATCAGCCGCGCGGTGCGCCCCGTGATGGAGCAGACAGTGATGACCTTTGCGCCGATGTCGATGGCCATGCCGCAGGTGGCGTGGCTGATGGCATCGAGCGTGTCATGGATCTCAAACTGCGTCTTGGGGAAACGCTTGGCGTAGTTGATGTGCGCCTCGGTGTACTCGGCGATGCGTGCCATGGCGCTCAGCGCCTCGATGGGGTGCTCGCCGGCCGCCGTCTCGCCGGAGAGCATGATGGCGCTTGTGCCGTCATAGACGGCGTTGGCGACGTCCGCAATCTCGGCGCGGGTTGGGCGGATGTTGTGCGTCATGCTCTCGAGCATTTCGGTCGCGGTGATGACGCGCTTGCCGAGCAGGCGGCACTTGCCGATGAGCTCCTTCTGGATGCTCGGCAGCTCCTCATACGGCACCTCGACGCCCATGTCGCCGCGGGCGATCATGATGCCGGTGCACTCGGTGAAGATGTCCTCGATGTTGTCGATGCCGGGCTGATTCTCGATCTTGGCGATGACGGAGATGTCCCCGCCGCCGTGCGCGCGCAGGAAGCCGTTGAGATCGACCAGATCCTGCTTGCGCGACACGAAGGACGCAGCCACGAAGTCCACGTCGTTTTCGATGCCGAAGAGCAGGTCGCGTTTGTCCTGCTCGCTCAGAAACGTCTGCTTGAGCACCTTGTTCGGGAAGCTCATGCTCTTACGGTCCGAGAGCACGCCGCCGGCGGTGACGCGGCAGACGACGTCCGTGCCGGTCGTGGCGGTGACGGTCAGCGCGATGAGCCCGTCGTTGACGAGCACGGTGTCGCCCGGCTCAAGATCCTGCGCGAGACCGGCATAGCTCACGGACACGCGTTCGGCATTGCCGGTCACGGCCTCGGTCGTGAACGTGAACGTGTCGCCGCTGTGCAGCTCGATCTTCCCGTTTTCAAACGTGCCGATGCGGTACTCGGGGCCCTTCGTGTCGAGCATGATGGCGATGGGCAGACCGAGCTCGGTGCGCAGCTTTTTGATGCGGTCGATGCGCACCTGATGCTCGGCGTGCGTGCCGTGGGAAAAGTTCAGGCGCGCAACGTTCATACCGGCGAGCATCATGGCGCGCAGCATCTCCTCACTGTCGCAGGCGGGACCGATGGTGCAGACGATCTTCGTTTTTCTCATATCAGACTCCCTCTCTCCGGACGGATGGATTACTTTTTCTTCTTGCCGAACCAGCGGCGCTCTTTGCGCTCAGTTTTTTGGGGCTCGTCGACGTTGATGTTCCGGGCGGCCTCGGAAATGGCGTCAGCGTCAAAGTCCAGACCGAGCTCGGTGGCTGCGGCGCGCATCTGGTCGATGAATTCCGTCTGCGCCTGCAGCGTCTGGAGCATCTCGCGCGTGAGCGCAAGACCGCTGCCGACGCCGGGATCGATGATGATGCCGGTGTCGTTCGAGGAGAGCACGAGGGACGTGTAATCCTTCACGCCGAGCTCGACGCTGCCCATGTTGCGCCACCGGACGAGCCGTGCACGGTCGGTGAACGCGCAGAAGAACGTGCGCCCGTCGTTCGTGCGCACCTTGCCGAACTGCAGGTGCTGCTGCCCGTCGGCCTCGGCGGCTGCGCCATCGGGACGCTGGGCGGGGAAGTAGAGCGGCGCTGCGGCCAGCGTTGCGGTCAGGCGCTGATAATTCTCCTGCGAGTTGTTGATCTTGCACGCATCGAGCGCGTCGCGCAGCTCGTCGGACAGCGCCGCGCGCATGGCCTGCTCGGGCGTGCGCTCATTGAGCACGATCTGGAAATCCGGGTAGGTGACGCGCAGCATATCCAGCGCCGCGCTCAGCCCCTGCACGTCCTCGTCGGGTGCGTCGTTCGCGGCCACGACGAACAGGCGCGGGTGGTGCGTGGCGCTGCGCTCGACGATGCCGGACATGTAGAGCTCCTCAAGCTTTGTCTGGATGCACAGGGCGATGCAGTTGGGGTGCTCGCTCGTGGCGCCGACGGCCATGGCATAGGTCTCGTCGCTGTTCGGCGCGGGCACCTGCGCGACCTCGAGGATGTGCGGGCGGCCGAGCGCATAGGCGGCCTCGGCCTTGTGCTGCTCGCGCTCGGCGTCGGTCATGGCGTCGATGTTGGCGGGCTCGGTGTAGGCATTGGCCGCCAGCAGCTCGGCGATGGCCTTGCGCCGGATGTCCTGAATGCCGAGCAGCTGGATGGCGCGCGTGCGGTCGGCTGCGACATGGTCGTACAGATCGTTAAAGTTACTCATATCTTTCCCTTCCCGGGGCACGGACTGCCCCCTTGTTTTTCATTGCCGTTATTATAACACACCCTTCGGGAAATGGAAAGTGTCGATTCGCGGCGCCGGTCGGCGGCAGATTGCACAAACATTACCACACGGGGCGGAAAAATTTCTTGCCGCGATTTGCCGGTTTCCCTTTGCAAGCGGCAAAAATGTTGGTATAATGATTTTGTATGAAAACATGGATATTTGCGCCTGTGCGCAGGACGCGGAATTTTTCAAAAAGAGAGGTAGTTACGACATGATTCCACACGGCAAAGAGATCAAGGTGTTCACCGGCTCATCCAACCCCGAACTGGCGGACATGATCTGCAAGAATCTTGGCATCTCCCTGGGCAAGAGCACGGTCACGGCGTTTGCCGACGGCGAGTGCTCCATCTCCATCAACGAGCCCGTCCGCGGCGTGGACGTGTTCATCGTGCAGAGCACCTGCAAGCCGGTCAACGACAGCCTCATGGAGCTGCTGGTCATGATCGACGCGATGAAGCGCGCCTCCGCCGGCCGTATCACCGCCGTCATCCCGTATTTCGGCTATGCCCGTCAGGACCGCAAGGCCAAGGCGCGCGATCCGATCTCGGCCAAGCTCGTGGCGAACCTGCTGACCATCGCCGGTGCTGACCGTGTGCTGACCATGGACCTGCACGCAGCGCAGATCCAGGGCTTCTTTGACATCCCGGTCGACAACCTCTACGGCGCGCCGCTGTTCGCCAGCCACTATCTGCGCCGCTTCGGCTACGGCCGCGAGGATCTGGTCGTCGTCTCGCCGGATGTCGGCAGCGTTGCGCGTGCGCGCTCGTTCGCCATGAAGATGGGTCTGGGCCTGGCCATCGTGGACAAGCGCCGCGAGAAGGCCAACTGCTCCGAGGTCATGAACATCATCGGCAACGTCGAGGGCAAGACCTGCCTGCTGCTCGATGACATGGTCGACACGGCCGGCAGTCTGTGCGGCGCGGCAAAGGCCATCGTCGAGGTCGGCGGCGCGAAGGAAGTGTTCGCCTGCGCGTCCCACGGCGTGCTTTCCGGCCCGGCCATCGATCGCATCAACGACAGCGTCATCGATGAGCTGCTCCTGCTCGACACCATTCCGTATCCGAAGGACAAGCCGGCCTGCGACAAGATCCACTACCTGCCGGTCGCGCCGGTGTTCGCAGAGGCCATCAACCGCATCTATGAGGAGATGAGCATCTCCTCGCTGTTCGAGTGATGTTCTTTTCCGATCACGGCGGTGTGCAGTGGCTGGTCGTGTTTCTCGGCAATCCCGGCCTGAAGTACCGCAGCACGCGGCACAACGCGGGCTTTCTCGCGGCGGACGCCGTGGAGAGGGACTGCGGCGTGTCCATCGACCGGCTGCGCTTCCATGCGCTCACGGCGCAGGCGGAGCTCGGCGGGCAGAAGGTACTGCTCATGAAGCCGCAGACGTATATGAACAACTCCGGCGAGGCCGTGGCACCGGCGGCGAAGTTTTATAAAGTGCCGCCGGAGCATATTCTGGTCGTGTCGGACGAGATCCATCTGCAGCCGGGCCGCCTGCGTATCCGCACCAAGGGCTCGGCCGGCGGGCACAACGGCCTCAAGAGCATCATCGCCTGCCTCGGCACGGACACGTTTCCGCGCATCCGTATCGGCGTCGGCGCGCCCCCGCACCCGGACTATGATATGCCCGACTGGGTGCTCGGCATGCTGCACGGCGACGATCAGATCGCCGTGAACGATGCGGCCGCACGTGCGGCGGAGGCCTGCGCGGTCTACATCCGCGACGGGGCGGATCGCGCCATGAGCCGCTTTAACTGAACACTTGTCAGGGGTTTCCCACGTCCACCGGAACCACCGCAGCCGACCGTGGGGCGTTTGCCGCCCGCCGGCGCGCGGCCGGTCACGGCGCGGGAAGCCCTTTGCTTTTTCAGCAATCTGAGTTGAGAAATAAGGAGGCGCGCATTCCTTGAAAAAACACTGTATTGCCATGCTGCTTGCCGGCGGGCAGGGCTCGCGGCTGTACGCGCTCACGGCGAAGGTCGCAAAGCCCAGCATCCCCTTCGGCGGCAAGTACCGCATCATCGATTTTCCGCTGTCCAACTGCGCCAACTCCGGCATTGACACCGTCGGCGTGCTCACGCAGTACCAGCCCCTGCTGCTCAACCGCTACATCGGCAGCGGTCAGGCGTGGGATCTGGACAGCATCGACGGCGGCGTGTACATCCTGCCCCCGTATCAGAGCGCGGGCGAGCGCGGGTCGTGGTTTTCCGGCACGGCCAACGCCATCTATCAGAACATGGACTTTATTGAGATGTATGACCCCGACTGCGTGCTCATCCTCTCGGGCGACCATGTGTATAAAATGGACTATGACAAGATGCTGCGCGCGCACGAGCAGGCGGGCGCTGCCTGCACGATCTCGGTCATTCAGGTGTCGATGGAGGAGGCGTCGCGCTTCGGCATCATGAACGTCGGGCCCGACGGCTTTATCGACGAGTTCGAGGAAAAGCCCGCCCGGCCGAAGAGCGACCTCGCCAGCATGGGCATCTACATCTTTGACTGGAAGGTGCTGCGCAAGTATTTGACCGAGGATGAGGCCGATCCGGACTCCGACAAGGACTTCGGCAAAAACATCATCCCCAAGATGCTCGCCGCCGGGGAAAAGCTCCTGCCGTACCGGTTCGAGGGCTACTGGCGCGACGTCGGCACGATCGTCAGCCTCTGGGACGCGAACATGGACATGCTCTCGCCCACGCTCATCAATCTCTATGACCCGCAGTGGCCCATCCGCGCCAAGAGCCCCATCCGCCCGCCGCACAGCATCGGCCGGCAGGCGGAGGTCGTGCACTCGATCATCACCGAGGGCTGCACGATCGAGGGTCGTGTGGAAAACTCCGTGCTCTCGAGCTCCGTCACCGTCGGCGCTGGTGCGCGCGTGCACTACAGCATCCTGCACCCCGGCGTCGTCATTGAGCCGGGCGCCGTGGTGGAGTATGCCATCATCGGCGAGGGAACGGTCGTCGGCGCGGGCGCGCACATCGGCGCGCAGCCCGACGGGACGGACGGCTGGGGCGTCGCCACGGTCGGACCTGACACGGCAGTGCCCGCCGGCGGTACGGTGCCGGCAGGGGCCATGATCTATGACGGAGCGGAGGTGCACGTATGAGTGAAGTTCATGGTATCGTTTATGCGTATCGCAGCTCGGCGCGGCTCGGCGATCTGACGCGCTGGCGCACGAATGCGTCCCTGCCGTTCTGCGGGCGCTACCGGCTGATCGACTTTGCGCTCTCGTCGCTCTCGAACGCGGGTGTGCACAGCGTCGGCGTCATCATGCAGCGGGACTATCAGTCCCTGCTCGACCATCTCGGCAGCGGCAAGGCGTGGGATCTGTCGCGCCGCAGCGGGGGGCTGCATCTGCTGCCGCCGTTCGGCGCCAACACCCGCGGCGACTATGCCGGCACGGCGGAGGCGCTCAATGCGGTCATCTCCTATGTGCGCGCCATTCCGGAGCAGGAGATCGTGCTCATGCCGGCGGACGTCGTGTGCAATCTCGACCTCGCCGCCGCCATCGCGCAGCATGAGGCGGGCGGCTGCGGCATCACGGCCATCTGCCGGGACGGGGACGTCACGGGCGAGCACCACCGCTTCCTTACGGATGCGCACGGCCGCGTCACGAAGCTTATCACGAGCGCCGCGCCTGATGCGGGGCTCACCTCCATGGAGGCCTACATCGTCAACAAGGACGTGCTGCTCGCCATGCTCGATCTCTGCGCGCAGGAAAACCGCGCCTTCTTCCACCGCGACGCTCTGTTTTCCTATCTCGCGCGCGGCGGCACGATGGACGTGTTCCTGCACCGGGGCTACGCCGTGCGCGTGGACACGGTCGCGGACTATTTCTCCGCCAGTATGGATATGCTGGAACCGTTGTCGCGCGCGTCGCTCTTCCCGGCTGAGCGTCCGGTGCGCACGAAGGAGCGCGCGGATGTCAGCACCTATTACGGTGAGCACGCGCACGTGGAAAACTGCCTCGTGGCCGACGGCTGCTTCATCGAGGGCACGGTCACGGACTGCATCCTGTTTCCCGGCGTGCGTGTCGCGCGCGGCGCGCAGCTGAGCCGCTGCATCGTCATGCAGGACACCCACATCGCAGCCGACGCGATCCTGCGCAACGTCATCGCGGACAAAAATGTCCGCATCGGCCCTGCCGTCACGCTCACCGGCTGTGAGGCGCTGCCGATCGTCATCCCCAAGGGCAGCGAGCTCTGACCCTTCGCACGAACCAAGTAAAGGAAGAATCGTTATATGCCAATGACCAATCAGATTTCCCGCGACGAGCTGCGCAGCGCCATTGCCGACAAGCTCTGTGCGCACTTCGGCGTCACGGCCGAGACCGCGACCGACGAGCAGGTCTTTCAGGCCGCGGCCATCGTCATCCGCGAGATCCTCTCGCGCCTGCACACGTTCGACAGCCGCACCGCGCCCGAGCGCGAGGTGCACTACCTGTCGATGGAGTTTCTCATGGGGCGCTCGCTGATGAAGGACGCCTTCAACCTCGGCATCGGCGACGCGCTCACCGGCGCGCTCGAGGATCTCGGCCGCAGCGCCGCCGATATTTTTGAGACCGAGCCGGACGCCGGCCTCGGCAACGGCGGTCTCGGCCGCCTTGCCGCGTGCTACATGGACAGCCTCGCCACCGAGGGCATCCCCGCCACGGGCTACTCGCTGTGCTACGAGCTCGGCATCTTCCGGCAGCGCATCGTCGACGGCCGCCAGACCGAGGTCGCGGACAACTGGCGCACGGCCGCCTCGAGCTGGCTCGTGCCGTGCCATGAGGACACGGTCGAGGTGCGCTTCGGCGGCCGCGTCGAGCCGCACTGGGACGCCTACGGCCACTACCACGGCGAGCTGCGCGGCTATGAGAGCGTGCTGGCCGTGCCGCGCGATATGCTCATCGCGCCGTATGGCGACGGGCGCGTCAATACGCTCCGCCTCTGGGAGGCGCACAGCCCGAACGATCTGGACATGTACCTCTTCGCCGCCGGCAGCTATGTCCAGAGCCTCGAGCAGCGCACGATGGCCGAGGTCATCACGAAGGTGCTCTACCCGGCGGACGACCACATCGAGGGCAAGACCCTGCGCATCCGCCAGCAGTATTTCTTCGTCTCGGCGACGGCGCAGAGCATCCTGCGCGCCCACCGCGCGCGCTACGGCACGGTGCGCAACTTTGCCGAGCACCACGTCATCCAGATCAACGACACGCACCCGACGCTCATCATCCCCGAGCTCATGCGCCTGCTGCTCGATGACGACGGCCTCGGCTGGGACGAGGCATGGGCCATCGTCACTGCCTGCGTCAACTATACGAACCACACCGTCATGTCCGAGGCGCTCGAGACGTGGCCGCAGGGGCTCATTCAGAGCCAGCTCCCGCGCGTGTGGGAGATCATCTGCGAGATCAACCGCCGCTGGTGCGACGATCTGCGCGCCCGCTTCGGCGACGATGCGCGCGTGGGGCGCAACCTCATCATTGAGGGCGGCAACGTGCACATGGCAAACCTCTGCCTCGCCGCGTGCAAGACCGTCAACGGCGTCTCCGCCCTGCACGGGGAGATCCTGCGCCGCGACCTCTTCCGCGATATCTGCGCGCTCGATCCGAGCCGCTTTACCTATGTCACCAACGGCATCGACCACCGCCGGTGGCTTGCCCAGTGCAACCCCGGCCTGCACGCGCTCGTGTGCGATGTGCTCGGCAGTGACCGCTATCTCCTGCATCCGGAGGAGCTCGCGGGGCTTGAGCGCGCGGCGGATGATCCCGCCGTGCTCGCCCGGCTCGAGGAGGTCAAGGCGCTCAACAAGCAGCGGCTGGCCGCGTGGGTGTTCCGCACGGACGGCTTCTCGCTCAACAGCGATGCGATCCTTGACGTGCAGGTCAAGCGCCTGCACGAGTATAAGCGCCAGCTTCTGTGCGCGATGCGCATCACGCAGCTGCAGCTCATGCTGCACGACGATCCGGACCGGCCGTTCCAGCCGCGCACGTTCCTGTTTGCGGCCAAGGCCGCACCCGGCTATGTGACGGCCAAGCGCATCATCCAGCTGCTGTGCTCGCTCGCGGCCGATGTGAACAGCGACCCCGTCTGCCGCGGCAGGCTGCAGGTGTACTTCCTGCCGAACTATCGCGTCTCGGCTGCCGAGATGCTCATGCCCGCCGCGCAGGTGTCCGAGCAGATCTCGACCGCCGGCAAGGAGGCCAGCGGCACCGGCAACATGAAGCTCATGATGAACGGCGCCGTCACGATCGGCACGCTCGACGGCGCGAATGTCGAGATGTTCGAGCAGCTCGGTGCGGACAATATGTTCCTCTTCGGTCTGCGCGCCGACGAGGCCGAGGCGCTGCGCACCGCGGGCTACGACCCGCAGACCTATGTCCACCGCAGCCCGTGGCTTGGGCGCGTGCTCGAGCGTATGAGCCGCGGCTATGCCGATGGCGAGAGCTATGCAGACCTTGTCAGCAGCCTGCTCTACGGCGGCGACCCGTACCTGCTGCTCGCGGACTTTGACGACTATGCCGCCACGCACGAAAAGCTGTATGCGGCGATCGCCGACCCTGCCGCGCGCGCGCGGCTCTCGCTCGTAAATATTGCCCGCAGCGGCATCTTTGCTGCCGACCGCGCCGTGCGCGAATACGCCGAGCGCATCTGGGAGGTGCAGGTATGAACCCTTATGTCTGTGTTGTCGGCGCAGTCAATCTCGACATCTGCGGCCGTCCGTCGCGCAAGCTCATCTTCCGCGACTCCAATCCCGGCACGGTCACGCTCACGCCCGGCGGCGTCGGGCGCAACATCGCGCACGACCTGCGTCTGCTCGGCGTGGAGGTGAAGTTCCTCACCGCCTTCGGCGGCGACTCGCACGCCCAGCTCCTGCGCAACGACTGCGTGGAGCTCGGTATGGACCTTGGCTGCGCGCTCGACGTGCCCGGCGGGCGCACGTCGACGTACCTGTACATTACGGATGAGCGCGGCGAGATGCAGCTCGGCCTGTCCGACACGGACATCTCCGCCGCCATCACGCCGGACTATCTGAGCCGCCATCTGGACGAGCTCAACGGGGCGGCCGCCGTCGCCATCGACGGCAACCTGACGAGCGAGACGATCGCGTGGCTGGGTGCGCACTGCACGGCGCCGCTTTTTGCAGACCCCGTCTCCGTCACGAAGGCGGAGCGGATGCGCCCCGCACTCGGCGCACTGCACACGTTCAAGCCCAACCTCACCGAGGGGCAGAACCTCACGGGTGAGTCCTCACCTGAGGGCGTGGTCGCGGCGCTGCTGGCACAGGGTGTGCAGCGCGTGTTCCTGAGCATGGGGGGCGACGGCATCCTCGCCGCAACGCGTGACGAAACGGTGCACCTGCCGTGCCTGCCCACCTGCATGGTCAACACGACCGGCGGGGGAGACGCGGTCATGGCGGCGCTCGTCTGGGCATATCTTGAGGGACTCGACCTGCGCGAGACCACGGCGGCCGCTCTGCGCGCCGGAAAGGCCACGGTCGAATATCCCGGCACGAACAATCCCGACCTCGGCATGCTCGTCCACGGCTGAGGCAGATCAAAACAAAAAAACAGCAGACTTCCGGTGCCGGAAGCCTGCTGTTTTCTTATATCCATATCGCGATGCGGTAAACGAGCGCCGCCGCGCACCATGCCGCGGCGCAATATCCCGCCGCCGCTGCGCATGCAGCGCGCCTGCTGCCGAGCTCCTGACGCATGGCCGCCTGCGCCGCCACGCACGGCGCATACAGCGCCGTGAACACGAGAAAGCTTGCGGCGGCCTCGGGGGAGAACACCTGCGGCAGCGCTGCCGTCAGCTCGCCCCCGAGCAGCACGCCGAGCGTGGACAGCACCGTCTCCTTGGCCAGCAGCCCGGTCACGAGCGCGGTCGCGGCGCGCCAGTCGCCGAAGCCGAGCGGCTGAAACACCGGCGCGATCACCCGCCCGGCCGCGGCCAGCAGGCTCTCGTCGGCATTTGCGGCTACGCGCCACGCCGGGGTGAACGTGCGCAGCACCCACACGCCAATGCTCGCCGCGAGGATGACCGTGAACGCCCGCGCGAGAAATTCCTGCGTTCGCTGCCGCATCCGCCGCAGCACGCTGTGTGCGTCCGGCCAGCGGTAGTCCGGCAGCTCCATGACAAAGGGCGCTGCTTCCTGCCGTCCCATGCAGCAGAGCAGCTTGGCTGCACCCACCGCCGTCCCGATGCCGAGCGCGTACAGCGCCAGAAACACCAAGGCGCTGCGCTGCGGGAAAAACGCGGCGGCAAAGGCCGCATACACCGGCGCCTTCGCGCTGCAGCTCATCCACGGCGTGAGCAGGATCGTCAGTGTCCGGCTGCGCTGCGCGGGCAGCGTGCGCGCGGCGAGCACCGCCGGCACGCTGCACCCGAAGCCCAGCAGCAGCGGCACGGCACTCTGTCCGCTCAGCCCCAAGCGCCGCAGCGGGCGGTCCGTCACGAAGGCCACACGCGCGAGATAGCCCGTGTCCTCCAGCAGGGAGAGGAAGAAAAACAGCACCAGGATTACCGGCAGAAACGCCGCCACGCTCCCAACGCCTGCAAACACGCCCTCGCGCACCAGCGCGCGCAGCAGCGGCCTTGCATCCAGCGCCAAAAGCGCGCCGTCCGCCGCGTCGGCGAGCCATGCGATGGCGTGCGCGAGCAGGCGGCTCAGACACGGGCCGACGATGTGAAACGTCAGGTAGAACACGCTGCCGAGCAGCGCCGCCATCGCGGGGTAGGCCGTATACCGTCCCGTGAGCACGCGGTCGATGCGCGCGCTGCGCCGGTGCTCGGGCAGCGTCTGCGGCAGGGTGAAAAACCGTGTCAGCCTGTCCACCTGCGCAAAGCGTGCCGTGGGCAGTGCCTCACCGCGCGTGAGCCCGGTCTTGCGCTCCATGCGCGTGACGGCTTGCCGTGCCGCCTCCGGCGCGTGCAGATTGCTTTCGCCGTCGAGCCACTGCGTCGCCGCAAACACAGGCGGCAGGCCCGCCCTGCGCGCCTCGTCTGCAAGCACCCGGGCGAGCGTGCGCACGCAGCCTTGCACCGCGCCCGGGGCCAGCGCGCGCCATGGGTCGGGCGGCGCACCCTGCGCTGCGCGCACGGCTGTGTCCAGCAGTGTGTCCAGTCCCTCACCCAGCGCCGCGCTCACCGGCACGACCGGGATGCCCAGCGCCTGCGCCAGCCCCGCCGTGTCCACCGATCCGCCGCCGGCACGCAGCGCATCCATCACGTTGAGCGCCAGCACGACCGGCACGCCCAGCTCCAGCAGCTGCAGCGTCAGATACAGGCTGCGCGCCGGGCACGTTGCGTCCGCGACGCTGATGATCGCGTCCGCCTCACCGCCGAGCAGATACGCGCGCGTGACGCGCTCCTCGTCCGAGAAGGGGCGCAGTGCATACACGCCCGGCAGATCGACGAGCGTCACGTCCGGCCGCGCGCGGCATACGCCGGTGCTGCGCGTGACGGTCACGCCCGGGAAGTTGCCCGTGCGCGCATTTGCCCCCGTAAGCGCGTTAAAGAGCGTCGTCTTGCCGCAGTTGGGATTTCCCGCGAGCGCGAGGATCATGGCCGTGCCTCCCTTTTTCGGATAGCACAGCCTATGCGCAGACAAAAAGCGGTAGACTTGTACACGTGCGGGATGGTAAAATAAAGCTGCGGCAAATGAAAACGCCGCCCGTGATTGGGCGGCGTGCGTTTTGCTGAGATGATGCGATTCCGGGCAGGATGACAGAGCAGCGGGGGCGCTCGAGGGGGCGAAGGGCCCGCCTCGAATGCAATCTGATTGCTGCCTGTGCGCGGATCTATCCGGGCACAGACAGCAAAACGCCGCCCGTGATTGGGCGGCGTGATTCGGTTTTCGCTTTAACGGAACGTGGCGGCGCAGTCGCAGATGTGCACGTCGACGCCCTTGCCGGCGGCGAAGTCATTGAGCTTCTGCATGAGCTTCTCGCGGTTGGCGTTGACGATCTTCGTGGCCAGACGCTGCTTCTGATCCTGCGACATGGTGCGCAGAATGCCCTTGACGATGCGCGACGAGGCCTCGGGCGTGTTGCACGCGAGCTTGAGCACGGGGTTGATATTGCCGCTCTGGCTCAGCGCCTCGAGCACGAGCGGGAGCTGGGAATCGAGCTTATCGGTGTAGTCCAGACTCTCGATCCGGAAAGTAACTTCGATCATGTTGAAAAACTCCTTTGATACATTTCGTGAATGGGCAGCATTATAGCAGAAACTTTTTGCAATTTCCACCGTTGCGGCACAAAAAAGCTGACAACATTTCCACAATCACACGCGGGAGGTGACCCGGATGTACGATAACGATCACTTGGATGAGCAATGGCTGCGTCAAACGCCGCCGCCGCTGCCGCGCCGCCGGAGCGGTGCGGGCTGCGGGCTGACGCTGCTGCTGGTGCTGCTGCTCGTGCTGGCGGGCGCGGTGTTTTATCCGCGTATCCGCGCGCGGCTCACGCCGGTGCAGACGGTGCAGATCCAGCGCGAGTCATCCGTCCTGCCGGATACTGCGCCGAACTGCAGCGCGAACCCGCGCGTCGCCGCCGTGCTGCACACGGCGATGCGCGAGCAGACGGATGCGGTCGTCTACGGCTGCGACGCCGACACGCTCACCGCCTGCCTGGGCGAGCTGCTCGACGATCCGGAGCTCTGGGTGCGCTCGTACCGCTACACGGTGTACGGCGGGGTGAATGCGCACATCACCGTCACGTTCGACTGGGTCTATCCCGATGACGGCCCGGCGCGCCGCGCGCAGCTTGCGCAGACGGCGGACGGTCTGCTTGCCGCCGCCCCGGCGGAGGACTACGAGCGCGCGCTGTATCTCTACGACTGGCTGCTCACGCACGTTACCTACACCGGGCGGGAAACGTATGACCAGACGGCCTATGCCGCCGTCTGCGAGGGACAGGCCGTCTGCGGCGGCATTGCCGACGCGTATGTCTATCTGCTCGAGCGCGGCGGTATTCCGGCGCGCGCCGTCACGGGTACGTCCGTGTCCTCGAGCGGCGCAAGCGAGCGTCACGCGTGGGTCGCGGCCGAGCTCAACGGCGCGGTCTACTACTTTGACCCCACGTGGGATCTGCAGGACGAAGGGAGCGCGGAGGCACTGCCGGACTATCTCAGCCACACGTGGTTCGCGCTCACGGCGGCGCGCATGGCCGTGCGCCACACGCCGGACGCGACCGGGCTCTGGCCGGACAGCCGCGCGAATGCCGACAACTACTATGTCCGCAGCGGCTATACGGCGGCGGAGGCGACCGTTGCCGCGGCGGCTGCCGCCGTGCGCAGCCAGTGGGAGGATGGGCGCGCCGTGCTGGAATTCCGCTGCGAGTCGCCGGAGGTCTATGATGAGATGCGCGCGCTGCTCTTTGACCGCGACCGCCTGTGGGACGTTTACCGTGCACTCGGAAGCCGCGCCGCCTCGTCCGGCTATCAGTGTGTGGACGACCAGCAGATCATCCGCCTCGTGCCCGCGCGGTAAGAAAACTGCACGCCCAAACGGGCGTGCAGTTTTTCGCGCTTATTTCGTTTCCTGATCGGCGTTCATGCTCAGGTAGGCGTTGATGAAGCCGTCGATGTCACCGTCCATGACGGCCTGAATGTTGCCGTTTTCAAAGCCGGTGCGGTGATCCTTGGCCAGCGTGTACGGCATGAACACGTAGGAGCGGATCTGACTGCCCCACTCGATCTTGAGCTGGACACCCTTGATGTCGGAGATCTTCTCGAGGTGCTCACGCTCCTTGATCTCGGCCAGACGCGCACGGAGCATGTTCTTGCAGTTTTCGAGGTTCTGGAAGTGGCTGCGCTCGACCTGGCTGGACACGACGATGCCGGTCGGGATGTGCGTCAGACGCACGGCAGATGAGGTCTTGTTGACCTTCTGACCGCCCGCGCCGGACGAGCGGTACACGTCCATCTTGATGTCCTCGTCGCGCAGCTCGATCTCGCTGTCCTCGGTGATCTCGGGCATGACCTCCACGGCGGCGAACGACGTGTGGCGGCGGCCGGAGGCGTCAAACGGGCTGATGCGCACGAGACGGTGGATGCCGTTCTCGCTCTTGAGGAAGCCGTAGGCGTTCTCGCCCTCGATCATGATGGTCGCGCTCTTGATGCCGGCCTCGTCGCCGTCGAGATAGTCCATGAGCTTGACGGTGTAGCCGTGGCGCTCGGCCCACATGTTGTACATACGGTAGAGCATGCTCGTCCAGTCCTGCGCCTCTGTGCCGCCGGCGCCGGCGTGGAAGGTGAGGATGGCGTTGTTCGCGTCATACTCGCCGGTCAGCAGCGTTTCGAGCCGCATGGATTCGAGCGTCTCCTCAAAGGACTGGAACTCACTCTCGAGGTCGGGCAGCATCGAGTCATCGTCCTCCTCGACAGCCATCTCGCACATGGTCAGCATATCCTCCCATGCGCCGGTGAGCTTGGCGTAGCGCTCGAGCTTGTGCTTGAGCGTCTTGATGCGCTTTTGCACGCGCTGGCTGTTTTCGGTGTCGTTCCAGAAACCGTCCTGCGCGCTCTCCTCCTCGAGCTTTTCGACCTCGTTGCGCGCCTCGTCGAGATGCAGCGCGCCGCCCAGATCGTCCAGCGCCGGACGGAGGTTGTTGAGTTTGTTCTTGTATTCCTCAAATGCAATGGATGCCATAGGTTGAATCCTGCCTTTTTTCAGTCTAACTTACTTATTATAATCAAAAAACACGCGCTTGTAAAGAAAAACCGCGCTTATTCCGCCTCGGCCTTCGGCTGGATGGACTCGTCGTTGACGATCCAGTTTTGCACGTCGATGATCTCGATGCCGTCGTCGCCGATGCGGTTGACAACGCGCGTGATACCGGAGTTGATGATCATGCGCCGGCACATGGCGCACGAGGTCGTGTCGTGCAGAAGCTCGCCGTCGGCGGCGCTGCGCCCGACGAGGTAGAGCGTGCCGCCGATCATGTCGCGCCGTGCGGCGGAGATGATGGCGTTGGCCTCGGCATGGACGCTGCGGCAGAGCTCATAGCGCTGACCGCTCGGAATATTGAGCTGTTCGCGGTTGCAGTAGCCGAGCTGTGAGCAGTTGACGCGGCCGCGCGGCGCGCCGTTGTAGCCGGTGGAGAGGATCTCGTCGTTCTTGACAATGATCGCACCGTATTTGCGCCGCAGGCAGGTCGAGCGGTCGAGCACCGCGTCGGCAATGTTGAGATAGTATTTGTCCTTGCTCATGCGCTGATCCATGTTGGACGCGCCTCCTTCGTATAATTTCCTAACATATATCATATCGGAAATGCTCCGCCGCGTCAAGGGCCGCACTGGTATTCTGTGCGCGTGTGTGCTATACTGACCGGCGGGTGACGCTTATGAAAGAAAACTATCAAAAACAGCTCGACGCGCTCCTTTCCGCCCTCCCGCCGGAGGAAAAGCCGCGCCTGCTGCTGCAAAGCTGCTGCGGCCCGTGCAGCAGTTATGTGCTCGAATACCTCACGCGGTATTTTCGCGTGACCGTGCTGTACTACAATCCGAACATCCAGCCGCGCGCGGAATACGACCGCCGCCTCTACTGGCAGCAGGAGCTCATTCGCTGCCTCCCGACGCCGGAGCCGGTGGCGCTGCTCGCGTGCGATTATGACGGACAGCGCTACATCGATGCCGTCCGCGGCCTCGAGCGCGAGCCGGAGGGCGGCGCGCGCTGCACGGTGTGCTTCCGTCTGCGCCTGGAGGAGACGGCGCGGCAGGCACAGGCGCACGGGTTCGACTATTTCGGCACGACGCTCACCGTCTCGCCGCACAAGGACGCGCAGCGCCTCAACGCCATCGGCGCCGAGCTTGCGCAGCAATACGGCGTGCGCTGGCTGCCGTCGGACTTCAAAAAGCGCGAGGGCTACAAGCGCAGCATCGAGCTGTCCAAGCAGTACGGCCTTTACCGGCAGGAATATTGCGGCTGCCTGTACAGCAAACCGGTTGACAACGGCCGGACGGAGGAGTAGAATAACCGCCGTCACAATTTCAACAGGCGCAGGTGCCATACCCCTGCGCGCACAATGTGTGCAACGAAAAAAATGGGAGGAATTGAATCATGCACATCACCACGAGAAAACTGGCCGCCGCGGCGGTCACGGGAGCGGCCTATGCGGCCCTGACGATGCTTTTGGCGCCGATCAGCTACGGAGCGATCCAGTGCCGGGTCTCGGAGGTGCTGTGCATTTTGCCGTTTTTCATCCCCTGCACGGCATGGGGGCTGTTCGCCGGCTGCGCGATCGCGAATCTGCTGAGCGCGGCGGGCATTTTTGACGTTGTCTTCGGCTCGCTGGCGACGCTGCTGGCGGCGCTGTGCACGGCGTGGCTCGGCCGCGGGCGCGGCGCGCAGTCGTGGCTGCGGTGCGTCCTTGCGGCGCTCATGCCGGTCGTGTTCAATTTTGTGTTTGTCGGCGCGGTGCTCACGTGGTCGCTCACGGACGCCGTGTTCCCGCACCTGAATGCATCGTTCTGGCTCTTCGGCGGCCAGGTCGCGCTCGGCGAGGTCGCCGTGCTCGGCATTCTGGGCCTGCCGCTCATGCGCCTGCTGCCGCGCAACCCGAAGTTCCGGGAGATCATTTGCAGCTATCAAAAGGAGTGACGGAGCATGACCCGCTCAAGCGGTATCCTGCTGCCGGTGTCGGCTCTGCCGGGGCCGTGCGGCATCGGCGATCTGGGCACAGCCGCCCGGGAATTTATCGATTTTCTCGCTGCCGCCGGGCAGCACTACTGGCAGATCCTGCCCCTCAACCCGCCGGACAGCGCGCACTCGCCGTATCTGTCGGCGTCGACCTTTGCCGGCAGCACCGACCTGCTCTCGCCCGAGCCGTTCGTTGCGCGCGGCGCGCTCACGCTCGACGAGGTGCGCTCCGTCGACTGGGGCGGCGATCCGATGCGCGTGGACTACGGCCGCGTGCACGCGGGCAAGACCGCGCTCTGGGCCGCGGCGTTTGCGCGCGAACAGGCAGCCGCCACGCCCGCGCTGCGTGCCGCGCTTGCGGCCGAGCCGTGGCTTCGGGATTACTGCCTGTATATGGCCATCAAGGAGGCGCAGGGCGGCGCGCCGTGGTATGCCTGGCCGCAGCCCCTGCGCGACCGTGACCCCGCCGCACTCGCTGAGGTTGCCGCGCAGCTCGATGCGCGCGTGCTGCTGCACGCCTATTTGCAGACGGGGTTTACCCGCCAGTGGGACGCAGTGCGCGCCTATGCGCACGCGCACGGTGTGCGCATCATCGGCGACCTGCCCATGTATGTCGCCGCCGACAGCGCGGACGTCTGGGCGAAGCCGGGGCAGTTCTGCCTCGACCCGGACGGACAGCCGAGCGCCGTTGCCGGTGTCCCGCCGGACTATTTCTGCGCCGACGGTCAGCTTTGGGGCAACCCGCTCTATGCGTGGGACGTCATGAAGGCAGACGGCTTCCGGTGGTGGAAAGATCGCGTTCGCGGTGCGGCAAAGCGGTATGATGTGGTGCGAATTGACCATTTTCGCGCCATTTCGAGTTATTGGGTGGTGCCGAGGGGCGAGTTGACCGCGCGCGGCGGACACTGGGCGCCCGGCCCCGGCCCGGCGCTGCTGCAGGCGCTGCATGCGGCGGCGCCGGAGCTCGAGCTGATCGCGGAGGATCTCGGCACGATCGACGACGATGTGCGCCGGCTCGTCGCGCGCTCCGGCTGTCCGGGCATGCGCGTACTGCTCTTCGGTTTTGACCCCGGCGGCACGTCTGAGCACCGGCCGGATCGCGTGCGCGCGCACAGCGTCTGCTATGTCGGCACGCACGACAATGAGCCCGCCGCTGCATGGGCGGCACTCGGCGGCGCGGACGCCGACTATGCCATGCGCTGTCTCGGCGTGTACGATGTGGCGCGTCTGCCCGAGGCGCTGCTGCGTGCCGGTATGGGCTCGCGCGCGGAGCTGTTCATCGCGCAGATGCAGGACGTGCTCGGCCTCGGCGCGGAGAGCCGCATGAACACCCCCGGCACGGCCGGCGGCAACTGGGTCTGGCGGCTGCTGCCCGGTCAGGCGGGCGCACAGACGGCTGCGCGCCTGCTTGCACGCACACAGGCGGCCTGCCGCGCCTGACGGAAAAATGAAGCAGCGGACACCGAAAAAATCGGTGTCCGCTGCTTTTTTTCCTGTCGGAAAACCAGGCGGTTTTCCGACAAAAGGCCTGCAGTCTGCTGCGCGCATAATTTGTGCGCTGCCGGCGCACAAATTCCACACTTGCAGCCTGAGAAGTATTTTCCCCGACGCACATGTCGCCGGAGAAAATGATCGGACTTTCTTTCGCCGCTGCGGCGGCGAAACTCTGCGAGGCTTTTTGACCCGCTGCTTTTTGCCTGCTCATCAGACAACGACGGCGCGTACCTGCTCAATGAGCGTGGTGTAAAACAGCGCATAGCCTGCCTCGGACAGGTGGATGCCGTCCTCGGCATTGCTCGCGCGCGGATCAACCCCGTCGAGAAAACGATCGCGCGGGTCTACGCACGGCACGTCCAGCTCGGCGGCGATGGTGCACACGAGACCGGAATAGCGCTCCTGCGTGCGGTAGATGCGCCGCACGTCGCCCAGCCACTGCATGACGCCGGCGGCGCTCGCGCCGTTGTGGTCGATGCAGGCGAGGTATTTCACCTCGTCGATGGGCGGCAGGGTCGTGAAGATGGGGCGCACGCCCGCCTCGCGCAGCATCTGCACGATGGTTGTGAGGTTCGCGCGAAATTCGTCCGCCAGCACCACGGGGTCATGGTGCTGCTCGGGGTGGGCGGCCACGTTTGCCCAGTCATAGTTGCAGTCATTGCCGCCGTACTCGATCAGCGCCCAGTCATAGCGGTGGCCGCGCGCGAGGTCGCGCTGCACGAGCGTGACGCCCTTGCGCGAGGTCGCGCCGAAGACGGATTTGTTCGTCACCTCGGCGTCTACACCGGCAAGCGGAGCCTCAAACAGATCGGTGTGAAAATGATACCGGAGCTGCTCGTCCGGCAGTGTGCCCTTCATCAGTGAGTCGCCGTATACGGCGATGCGCAGCTTTTGTTCCATTGTGAGCTCCTCCTGCAGGTGGTGTTTTCACTATGATACCGACAGACACTTAAAAATCCATTAGAAAAGTGTAAAGAAAGCGAAAACGCGGCATCCGCCGCGTTTTCGCTTTCATTCGATTGGTTATTTCCACAGCGCGGGGGGATACGTTCCGTCAGCGTGCAGGGCGCGCAGCGCCGCAACGACGCCGGGCTTGTCGTCCTGATATGTCAGGCCGAACCAGTGCTCGTCCGTCTGCAGCACACGCGTGCGCACGCGGCTTTGCGCCGTGAGCGCGTCCATCATCACGGGCAGCAGACACTCGCGCTTTTCATCGCCGGGCGTGAGCGTGTGCACAAAGTCGTCAAAATACTGCGCCATCACGTCCAGCATCTGCGGGTGATAGCCCCAGAGATTCATGCTTACGAGCGCTTCGGGGTCAAGCACGATGCCCTCGCCCTCACCGGACATGTCGCGGATCAGACCGTCGGGGCAGAGCCGGATCTTGTACGTCTCCTGCACCTTGCGCAGCAGGCCGTCCTGCGTCGCGCACACGCCGCGCGTGACCGTGCCGAAGGGGCTGACGGTGTTTTTCAGCCGGTAGCCGACCATGGCGGCGTCCTGCGCACTGCCGAGCTGCGGCAGCGCGGCGGCGATGGCGTCGAGCGCGCCGCGGCCGTAAAAATCATCGGCGTTGATGACGGCAAAGGGCGTGCGGATCACATCGCGCGCGCACAGCACGGCGTGCACCGTGCCGAGCGGCTTTTTGCGCTGCGCCAGCTCCGGGCGCGCCGCGGTGAAGCGGTCGGGCGTCTGGAATGCGTAGTCGATCCGGATGCCGGTGCGCTGCTCGATGCGGTCGCCGAAGAGGGCGCGCACGTCCTCGAGCATCGACGGCTTGATGATGAGCACGATGCGGTCGAAGCCGGCGCGCAGCGCGTCATAGATCGCGTACTCCATGAGGATCTCGCCGTCGGGGCCGAGACGCTCGATCTGCTTGACGCCGCCATAGCGTGAGCCGAGGCCGGCCGCCATTACTACCAGGGTCATATCCATATGCGGTGAACCTTTCTGTCTGTTATAAAGATCGTAACATACAACATAGCACAAATGGAGCGAAACTGTCAATCTTTGTGTGCTGCCAAAATGCGCCTCTGGAAGAGCAAACCATTGCAAAAGCAGGATAAGTGCGGTAAAATCGCTTCGACCTGTGAGACCTGAAGGATCTTCGGTGTGACATTTTCCGAAAAGGAGGACGGGCGCGCACGCGGCGCGTCCGAGAGATGATGAAGCGAATCTTGTCTTTTTTTCTGACCGTGGCTCTGTCGGCGGCGCTGCTGGCACCGGCTGCGTCGGCGGCGAATGAGGCTGCGGCGAGCAAGGATACCGACTGGCTGTACATCACGATCGACCCCGGTCACGGCGGCGACGGCGCGGGCGGATATGACCCCGGTGCGATCAACAGCACCTACGGCTATCAGGAGGCGGACCGTGTGCTCAGGATCGGGCTCTATCTCAAGCAGGAGCTCGAGACCTACCGCCATGTCCATGTGGACATGACGCGCGAGGACGCCAAAGGCACGAGCGCCACGGCACCGCTGAGCAAGGTGCAGGGACGTGTGGATTTCGCGCAGCAGAAGGGCTCGGACCTGCTCGTGAGCCTGCACCTGAACGGTGCCGCCACGCAGTCCGCCCACGGTGCGCTGATCCTTGCGAGCAACGGCAACTATGACGCCAAGTGCGCGGACATCGTCGACGGTGTCGGCACGAACATCCTCACGCAGCTCGGCAAGCTCGGTCTCGACACGAGCCGCGGCCTTGTCAAGAGGAACTCTGGAGACGGTACGACCTATCCCAACGGAAAGCTCGCCGATTATTACGGCATCGTCCGCTACGGTCAGCTTGCGCACATCCCGTCGCTGATCATTGAGCACTGCTTCATCAGCAGCGACAGCGACAGTGCGCAGTTCCTCTCGAGCGAGGCAAAGCTGCAGGCGATGGCGCAGGCGGATGCGCGCGGCATCGCGGCGTATTACGGCCTTGAGAAGAAGGCGGAGGGCGAGACCGACCCCGAGCCGGCCTTCCGCGACTGCCGCAAGCACTGGGCGCGGGAATACGTTGATGCCGCCGCAGCCGCCGGCTGGGTGTCCGGCGTCGGCAACGGGCTCTTCGCCCCGGACGACGCACTCACGCGCGGTATGTTCGTGACCATGCTGGCAGGGCTTGCCGGCGTGAACGAGGCGGACTATCCCGGCAGCCGGTTTGCGGACGTCGCGGCGAGCGCGTGGTATGCGCCCGGCGTATCCTGGGCAGCATCGGAAGGGATCGTCTCCGGCGTGGGCGACGGGAAGTTTGAACCGAACCGCAACATCACCCGTCAGGAGATGGCGGTGATCATGGCGGGCTACCTTGCATGGAAGGGCATCGACACGACGCCGGGCACCGAGGCCTCCGCCTACAACATCGCAGACCTGGACGACATTGCCCCGTGGGCGCTCGAGAGCGTCTGCTTCTGCTATGAGAAGGGGCTGCTGACCGGCCGCGGCACGAGCTTTGCGCCGCTGGCCAATGCCACGCGCGCCGAGGCGTGCGTCGTGCTGTGCGGGCTCCATGACTTTCTCACCGCGTCCGGCGGTTGACTTCCTGCGCCATTGGCGTATAATAAGACCAACATATCGTTGAAACGGAGGAAACCCCAACTATGAGCGACCATCACAACGAAACCCCTGAAAATTGCACCCACGACTGCTCGACCTGCGGCGAAAACTGCGAGCACGCAGCCGAGTCCCTGCAGCAGGCGCTGCGTCCGGGCGCCCGCGTTGACAAGGTCATCGCGGTCGTCTCCGGCAAGGGCGGCGTCGGCAAGAGCCTCGTGACGAGCCTGCTCGCCTGTGAGATGCAGCGCCGCGGCCATCAGGCTGCCGTGCTCGATGCCGATATTACCGGCCCCTCGATCCCGCAGGCGTTCGGCGTCCACGGCAGCGCCATGGGCGGCGAGGATTTCCTGTATGCCAACCGCACCCGCACCGGCATCGAGATCATGTCCATCAACCTCCTGCTCCCGAACGAGACCGACCCCGTCGTCTGGCGCGGCCCGGTCATCGCGGGCGCCGTGACCCAGTTCTGGACCGACGTCCAGTGGGAGAACGTGAACTATATGTTCGTCGACATGCCTCCCGGAACGGGCGACGTGCCGCTGACGGTGTTCCAGTCCCTGCCTGTGGCGGGCGTGGTCGTCGTCACGTCTCCGCAGGAGCTTGTCGGCATGATCGTCGACAAGGCTGTCAACATGGCCGACATGATGCACGTGCCCGTGCTCGGCATCGTTGAGAATATGGCCTACTACACCTGCCCGGACTGCGGCAAGCAGCATGCCATCTTCGGCGAGAGCCACATCGAGGCCATTGCCGCCAAGCACGGCATCCCCAACACGGCCAAGCTGCCCATTGACCCCGCCATCGCGGCGGCGTGCGACGCGGGCAAGATCGAGGACGTGCAGGGCGACTGGCTCAGCAGCCTCGCCGACGCCATCGAGGGCAAGTAATTCCCGGAAGAACAGAAAAACCGCTCTGCATTTTGCAGAGCGGTTTTTGGCTTTACCATTTGTTGATGACCTTCTCGGCGAAGCCGGGGAGGTCTTTGACATTCAGCACCGTGCCGTCGTCGAGCACGGCGCGGCCGTTGAAGACGCCGAACACCTGATGCTGGTCGGACTTGATGAGCCCCACGTCCGAGCAGCTCGCGCGGTCGAGCACGGGGGTATAGTCCATCTCGAAGCGGCCGTCGTCGCTCGTGAAGGTCCACGGCTGCATGTAGTCCGGCGTGGCCTTGCCGCCGTCACCGGGGATGTGGAAGGTCACCTGACTGAGCTTGTGCGCGCGGCCCTTGTAAAAGAGCATATTCTCGCTCGCGGCGCTCGTGTTGCCGAAGCCGTAGCCGATGTTGAAGCCGAAACGCTCCCCGTCCACGAGGCCGGAGGCGCTGCCCCAGTACCACGTGTTTTTGTACGTCCACACGCCGCGCCCCCAGTCGAGCACGGCGAAGCTGTCCGCCGGGTCGAAGGTGTAGGTGCGGTTGTAGTAGCCGTAGGTCACCGTGCCCTCGGCGCGCATGCAGTTGATCTTCTGGTTGAAGTAGAAGTGCTTGTCCTTGTCAAAGGGTGTGGCGATGACCATGGACTCAGGCGGGATGTCCGAGAGCGTCACCTTCGCATACAGGGACCCCTCGGGGCCGAAGTTTTTCATCTGCGCGATGAGCACGCGGCGGTCGCCCTCATTCTTGAAGAGAATGCTGTAGTTCCGCCCGGCGCTGCTCACATCGCCGTGCTCGCTGCTCTCGGGCAGACCGATCTTGCCGTTTGTGAAGGCGCGCATCGGGCTTTTCGTGATCTCCCACCCCTCGTCGAGATTGATGAGGGAGATGGAGTCGAGCCCCATGTAGCTGTTGTCGGCAATGGTCAGGGCGAGGGCAAAGTGCCCGTTGTTGACGCAGTAGTAGTCCCACTCCTTGATGCGCATTTTGCCGGCCTTGATGTCGCTGCGGCGGTAGACGGGCAGCAGGGTCTTGGCGTAGCCGGGTTCGGTCAGGTTGCCGCTCGTGTCGAGCAGGGGTCGGCGCTCGGTGATCTCGTGCTGATTCATGCTTCGCGCTCCTTTTTGATCTGCCGGATGTCCCGCCCCACGAACGGGAGCGCCTGATATTCGCCCACGATGCGCGACAGGATCTGCGGCGTGTATTTTTTCTGCAGCTCCTCGTTGGAGCAGTTGGTGCTGATGATGGTGGCCTTTTTGCGCGTCAGGCGCGTGTTGATGAGCGTGTAGAGGGCGCTCGTGGAATAGGCCGTGATCATTTCCGTGCCGAGATCGTCGAGGATCATCAGGTCGCAGCCGAGATACTGCTCCACGCGCTGCGCGGCGGCCTCACCGTCGGCGCTGCTGCGCTGGAACTTTGCGCACTCGAACGCATCGAGCGCGCTCGCGGCCGTCTCGTAGGCGACGGCGTAGCCCGCGCCCGCGACGACGCGCGCGATGCACGCCGACAGGTATGTCTTGCCCAGCCCCGTGCCGCCCTGCAGCAGCAGGTTCATCGTTCCGGGGCGGAACGTCTGCGCAAACGTGCGGCAGACCTGAAACACGCGCTCCATCTTCGGCCGCGCGCTCTCGTCGTAGAGCGTCAGGTCGAAGTGCTCAAACGACTCGTCGCCGTGCTGCAGCAGGCGGCTGAGGTCGCGCGTGAGCTCGGCGTTGTAGCGCCGCAGCAGGCACTCGCACGGCTGACCGTGGATATAGCCTGTGTCGCGGCAGTCGGGGCAGGTGTAGATGTCGTCGGTGTAGTCCGGCGGCAGGTGATAGCTCGTCAGCAGCTCGGCGCGCTGTGCCTGCGTGTCAAGATTCGCGCGCTCGAGCGCGCGCAGCTCGTCCGTCGGGTCGCTGCCGTGGCGCATCGTCAGACCGACGAGCGTGATCATCTGCTGCTGCAGCGTCTGGTCAAGTGCGCGCAGACCGGGCACGCGGCGATAGGCGTCGTCCACGCGGCGGCGGTGCTCGCGCTCATTTTCCGCGCGCTGCTGCGCGATCTGCTCGCGGGCGCGCGCCAGATAGATCCCATTACGGGCCATGCCGGTCCCTCCTTAGGTGTTGGTCTGCTCCATCTTGCGGAGCATCTGTTCCACGCGATCGAGATCGTCGCGGTCGGCTGCGGGCGCGGCGGCAGCCGCGCGGTGCTTGCCCGCTGCGCGCGGGTCGCCGCTGCTGATCTCGTCGAGCGTGTGCAGCCCTTTTTCGTGCCAGCTCATGAGGATGCGGTTGAGATAGGGCCACTTGCGCGCGCCGGTCGCCACGACCGTGCGGTCATACGCCTCGGCGATCGCCTCGCAGCCGAAGCCCATGTCCAGCCAGCTCGTGATGTAGCCGCGCTCGGTGCGGCTCGGCGCCCGGTCGCAGATCTGCAATACCTGCAGCACCTGCTGCGCAAGGTCGCGCCGCGCCTGACGCCGCTGCAGAAATTCCTCCGCCTGCGCCGTCGTGTGGATCTCCTGATCGGCCCACGCGTAGGCCTCCTTTTCGATCCGGCGCATCGTCGGCGTGCCGGCATGGCCGCGTTCGGCGCGGTATTCCTGAAAGACGTAGTGGATCAGCTCCATGAGCACGTCGGCCGGGAGACCGAGATAGTCGCGCAGCCCGAGCAGCATATTCATTTCGGGTGTCGTGAGCTTGCGGCCGTAGAGCTGCTCGGCCTCGCGGCGCACGGTCTGCATGGGCCCGTCGCTGAGCATCCGGGTGGAGATGTCCTCCGCCGTGTACTGCGGCAGCTCGGCCGCGGGCACGAGCTTCGGCTCGGCGGCGCCCGGCCGGTCGTCTGCGGGCGCGGTGCGGCGCTGCGCCGGGGCGGGCTGTTCTTTTCCGGCGGCGGAGACGAGTCCGAGCGCGCACAGGCGCTCCATCGTCTGGCGCAGTTCGCGCTCGGTCAGGCCGATACGCTCGGCGGGGAAGGACTTTCCCCCGGCGCGCAGCAGCGCGAGATATACCAGGGCGCAGCGCCCGTCCTTTTCCTGCAGCAGCTTGTCCGCTTCCTCGATCGGCAGCGACAGGCAAACCGGCCGCGACAGCGTAAATTCGGCTTGATCCATGCAATTACCCCTCGGGTCGATAGAAATTCATGATAGATTCACATTATAGCATGAAAATTGACTTGTAGCAAGAGCAGCGCCTGTGTTATAATGCGATATGTATGACTATAACTAGGAGTGGGTCTATGCTGGAATTACTGGCACCTGCGGGCAACCTCGATGCCGTCATCGCGGCGGTGCAAAACGGGGCGGACGCGGTGTATATGGGCTTTGGCGACGGGTTCAACGCGCGCCGGAGCGCGGATAATTTCACACGGGAGTCGTTTGCAAAAGCGGTGCGCTACTGCCATATCCGCGGCTGCAAGGTCTACGTCACGCTCAACACCCTCGTGGGCGACCGCGAGATGGAGGCCGCTGCCGCGCTCGCGCAGCAGGCGTCGGACGCCGGAGCGGACGCGATCCTCGTGCAGGATCTGGGGCTTGCGCGCGTGCTGCGCGATGCTCTGCCGGATATCCCGCTGCACGCGAGTACGCAGATGAGCATCCACAACCTCGCCGGAGTCGAGGCTGCGGCCGAGATGGGCATCACCCGCGCCGTGCTCTCGCGCGAGCTCTCGCTCGAGCAGATCCGCTTCATCTCGCAGCACGCGAGCATCGAGACCGAGGTCTTTGTGCACGGTGCGCTGTGCTTCTGCTATTCCGGTCAGTGCTATATGAGCGCGCTCATCGGCCGCCGCAGCGGCAACCGCGGCGCGTGTGCGCAGCCGTGCCGCATGCAGTACAGCATGGGCGGCCGCATGGACGAGTATCCGCTGAGCCTGCGCGACAACTGTCTGGCGGATTATCTGCAGCAGCTCGATGAGGCCGGCGTCGCCTGTGTGAAGATCGAGGGGCGCATGAAGCGGCCGGAGTATGTCGCCGTGGTCACGGATGTGTACGCCAAGTGCATCCATGAGCACCGCGTGCCCACGCCGGAGGAAAACGACCGCCTTGCGCTGGCGTTTTCGCGTCAGGGCTTCACGCAGGGCTACCTGCTCGGCGAGAAGGGGCCGGATATGCTCGGCACCCGCGCGGCCGAGCCCGACCGCGAGGCCGAAAAGATGTTCACCGCCGCGCGCAAGGCATATGCCGACGGCGAGCGCCGCCGCGTGCCCGTGAAGTTTTATGCCAAGGTGCGCGCGGGCGAGCCGGTCATGGCCGCCGTCGCGGATGAGGACGGGCACCGCGCCGTGCTCACAGGGCCTGTGCCCGAGCCTGCGCAGCGCGCGCCGCTGACCGAGCAGAGCCTTGCCGATCAATTTGCCAAAACGGGCGGAACGCCCTATTATTCCACCGGCACGGAAAGCCGCATCGACCCCGGGCTGTACCTTCCGGCGGCCGCCGTCAACGACTTGCGCCGCCGGCTCATCACCGGTCTGAAGGACGAGCGCGCGGCGCTGCCCGAGCGGCGCAGCCTGCCGCTGCCGCTGCGGCCGGAGGGCAAGCGCTATTATGCCGACCCCGTGCTCATCGTGCAGGTGCATCAGGCCGAGCAGCTCACGCCGGAGCTTGCGCAGCTGTGTCCGGCGTATGTGTATGTGCCGGTCGAAATTCTTGACACGGATTTCCCGCGCGTCGCCCCGTTTCTGGAGCAGGGGGCGCAGGTCGTGGCGGTGCTGCCGCGCGTCATCACGGACGATCAGGCGGAGGATATGCACGCGATGCTTTCCCGCGCCGCCGAAAACGGCGTGCGTGAGGCGCTCGTCGGCAACATGGGGCACATCTTCTTTGCCCGCCGCGCGGGCATGCGTGTGCGCGGTGACTTTGGGCTCAACGTCTTCAACTCCTTCACCGAGGGGGTCTTGCAGCAGGCCGGGCTCGTGAGTGCGACGGCGTCGTTCGAGCTGCGCGTGGCGCAGATCCGTGACCTTGCCAAGGCGGTCGACACCGAGATGATCGTCTACGGCCGTCTGCCGTGCATGATCACCGAGCAGTGCATCATCCGCAACAGCGCGGGGCGCTGCAACTGCACCGTGCCGAACAATCTGGCCGACCGGCGCGGGGCGCTGTTCCCGGTGCTGCCGGCGTTCGGTCACCGCAACCAGATCTTCAACGCGCACAAGCTCTATCTCGCCGACAAGCATGAGGACTATGAGACGGCGGGGCTCTGGGGCGTGCGCCTCATGTTCACGACCGAGACGCCGCATGAGTGCGTTGCGGTCACGCAGAGCTATCAGGGTCTGACGGATTACCGCCCCAACGGGCTGACCCGCGGACTGTATTATCGGGGCGTGGAATGACCCGCCCGGGAGGAACGACCATGAACTGGATTCTTGCCTCCGGCTCCCCGCGCCGGCGGGAGCTGCTGGAGATGCTCGGCGTGCCGGACCTGACGATCCGTCCGGCCAAGGGACCCGAGCGCGCGACGCCGGGCGCAGGACCGGAGCAGACCGTGCGCGAGCTTGCGCTGCACAAGGCGCAGGAGGTCGCGCAGACCTGCGCGCCGGAGGACATCGTTATCGCGGCGGACACGATCGTCTATCTCGACGGCGTGATCCTCGGCAAGCCGAAGGACACGGCCGACGCCGCGCGTATGCTCGCCGCCCTGTCGGGACGTGAGCACACCGTCTACACCGGCGTTGCCGTTTTGCGCGGCGGCGAGACGCGGCAGGCGGCCGAGCACACGGCTGTGCGCTTCCGCACGCTGACGCCGGAGGAGATCGCGCGCTACATCGCCACCGGCGAGCCGATGGACAAGGCCGGCGCCTACGGCATTCAGGGGCGCGGGGCGCTGTTCGTCGCGCATCTGGACGGGGATTATTTCAACGTCATGGGCCTGCCGCTGTGCCGGCTCGGACAACTGCTGAACGAACTGGGAGTCGAGCTGCTTTGAACTGGAAAACATATCTGAAGAAAAAAGGTGCGCGCATCGGCGCGGTCGTGCTTGCGGTCGTGCTCGTGCTCGCGCTCATCGCCGGGGCGCTCGGCGGCAAGGCGGGATTTCTCACGAATCTCGACGGCATCGTGCGCGCGCCGCTGCAAAAGGCCGCGACCGTCACGGCGCAGTGGCTTGAGAGCGTCTACGGCTACATTTATAAATATGACCAGCTCAAGGCTGAAAACGACCAGCTGCGCGTCCAGCTTGCCGAGGCGCAGGCGCAGGCGCGCGAGGGGCAGGAGGCGCTTGCGGAAAACGAGCGCTACCGCGAGCTGCTGGGCTTCACGCAGCGGCACACGGATTTTGAACTCGAGCCGGCGAACGTCGTGTCCTACGGCGCGTCGAACTGGTCGAGCACGCTCACGCTCAGCAAGGGCAGCGACTGCGGCATTGAGGTCGGCGACTGCGTTATGAACGAGGCCGGCGCGCTCGTCGGTCAGGTCATCGAGGTCGGCAGCACATGGGCGACCGTGCGCACGGTCATCGACGTGGACATGAGCGTCGGCGGCTACATCAGCAGCAGCGGCGCCACGGCCATGGTGCTCGGTGACTTCACGCTCATGCAGGACGGCTGCGTGCGCTTCGGCTATCTTTCCGAGGGCACGAGCATCTTCACCGGCGACACTGTCCTCACCTCCGGCAAGGGCGGCGCGTTCCCGGCGGGGCTTGTCGTCGGCACGATCACCGACGTGCGCACCGAGGCCGGCGGCCAGCAGACCTACGGCGTCATCACACCCGCATGTGATCTCGGCGAGCTGCTGCAGGTGTTCGTCATCAAGGACTTTGACGTGGTGAGCTGACATGTGGGCGGATCTGATCAACAAGGAAAAGATACACCGCGTGCTCTGGTGCGCGCTGTACATGGCGGTGACCGTTGCGCTGCAGACCACGGTCTTTGCGCACATTGCGCTCTTCGGCGTGCACGCCATGTTCGTGCCGGCGGTCGTCGTGGCGGTCGGCATATTTGAGGGCGGCACATGGGGTGCGGTCTTCGGTCTCGTCACGGGTTATTTCTGCGCCATGGGCTACCCCGAAACGGGGCTGCTGTTTGCCGTGCTCTTCGCGCTCATCGGCTTCGGCGCGGGGATGCTCGCGGCATATCTCATCAATAACGGGATCTTCCCGTTTCTCGTGACGTGTCTGGCTGCGTTTCTGCTCACGGCCTTCTGCCAGATGTTCCGCCTGTGGATCTTCCACGGCGCGTCGTTCTGGCGGCTGCTCGCCATGGCGCTGGGGCAGAGCGTGTTCTCGCTCCCGCTCGCCGTGCCGTACTACTACATCAGCCGTGCGTTTCACCGCCGGCGTGCCCAGCGCTGAGGCATTTAGCGCGCCCGTACCCCCGAAAGGATCTTCGCTATGGAAAAACCCATCAAGCCCGGCCGCATCACCGCGCTCGCGTGTATGCTCATGCTGCTCGTGATCGTGTTCGTGGTCGCGCTCTACAAACTGCAGATCGTCGACGGTAAGGCGTACTATGAGGAAAACCGCAACAGCGTCGCCAGCTCCCAGACCGTGGCGGCCGCGCGCGGCAGCATCCTCGACCGCTACGGCCGCGTGCTCGTGTCGAACACGAGCTGCAATAACCTCGTCTTTAACCCCGACGATCTCTTCGAGCAGGACGACCCGAACGGCATCCTGCTGCGCCTCGCGCGCACCGTTGTCAGCTGCGGCGACACGTATGTCGACGAGCTGCCGGTCACGACCGCGCCGCCGTTCGAGTATACGGACATGAGCGAAACGCAGCGCACACAGCTCAAGGGCTTTCTCAAATATGCCAAGCTCGACGAGGAGGCCACGGCCGTGGAGCTTTTGAGCTACTGCCGTGAAAAATTTGAGATCAACAACAACTACTCCGCGGCCGATATGCGCACCATCGCCGGTCTGCGCTATTCGATCAAGACGCGCTATATCGACAAGCTCTACCTGCCGGACTATGTGTTCGTCAAGGACGCGAGCATGGACCTCATCACGTCCCTGAAGGAAAATAACGTCCCTGGGTTCGAGGTCACGGTGTCGTATACGCGCCAGTATCATACGAATCTGGCTGCACATCTGCTCGGCTACACGGGCCTGATGAACGCCGAGGAGTACACGACCTATAAGACGCAGGGCTATCCCATGAGCGCGACCGTCGGCAAGGACGGGGCGGAGCTCGCCTTTGAGAAATACCTCCACGGCACGGACGGCACGGCAATCGTGACGAAAAACGCCGCCGGTACCGTCACCGGTACGACCTATACCAAGGAGCCGGAGCCCGGCAATCAGGTCAGTCTCACCATTGACCTCGACCTGCAGTCGGCGGCGGAGCAGTCGCTGACCAAGGGCATCGAGAACATGAAGTCAAAATCCACGGAAAACAGCGACGCCGTCGGCGGCGGCGCGCTCGTGGCGGTCGACGTCGCCACCGGTCAGCCGCTGGCCATCGCAAACTACCCGACCTTCGACCTGCAGACGCTCTTCCAGAGCGAGGAGAACTACAAGGCTGTCTCCGAGGCGGACAACCAGCCGCTGTTCAACCGCGCGCTGCTCGGCCAGTATTCTCCGGGCTCGACGTTCAAACCCTGCACGGCCATCGCCGGTCTGACCGAGGGCGTCATCACCACCGGCACGACCATCCAGTGCACCGGCACGTTCCGCAAGTATGAGGACACCGGCTACGCGCCCAAGTGCTGGATCGCCTCCTCCGGCACGACGCACGGCAATGACAACGTTACCGAGGCTATCCGCGACTCGTGCAACATCTTCTTCTACACCGTCGGCGACAGCCTGCCGATCGACACGCTCGCGCGCTATGCCGCGGCCTTCGGCCTCGGCGAGCACACCGGCATCGAGCTGCCGGAGAGCACCGGCCAGATGGCCACGGAGGCCGTGAAGAAAAAGCTCGAGAACACGAACTGGTATGTCGGCGACTCGCTGCAGGCGGCCATCGGCCAGTCGTACAGCCTGTTCACGCCGCTGCAGCTTTCGGAATACTGCGCCACGATCGCCAACGGCGGCACGCGCCACAGCGCGTCCATCCTGAAATCCGTGCGCAGCTATGACGGCAGCGAGCTCATCTATGAAAACGAGGCCGAGGTGCTCAGCACCGTCGAGACCGGCGACTACAACTGGGCCGCCGTGCAAAAGGGCATGTACCTCGTCGCTAACGACCCCGCCGGCAGCGCTTACGAGACCTTCGGCAGCTACGGCGTGAAGGTCGCCGCCAAGACCGGTACCGCCCAGCTCGGCGATAACCAGGTCAACAACGCCATTTTCATCTGCTACGCACCGTATGACAATCCCAAGGTCGCCGTGGCGGTCGTTGTGGAGCACGGCAGCGCCGGTGCTTCCATCGCCTCCATCGCGCGTGATTTTCTCGACGCATATTTTACCGTCAAGACCGTTGACACCGCCCCCGAGAGCGAACTCTCGCTGCTGCGATGACGGCCGCTGACCAGAAAGAGAGGAGTTACCCATATGAACATTGCACTGATCGCTGACGACGGAAAAAAGGAACTCATGGTCCAGTTCTGCATCGCTTACTGCGGCATTCTGGCCAAGCATGAATTGTGCTCCACGTTTACGACCGGCCGGCTCATCTCCGAGGCCACCGGACTGAAGATCCGCACGTACCTGCACTCGGCGCAGGGCTGCCAGCAGCTCGATGCGCGCATCGCGTACAACGAGATCGACCTCGTGCTGTTTTTCTGCGACGCCGAGAGCGGCAACTTTGACGAGGTCAACCGCATGGCGCGCCTGTGCGACCAGCGGCAGATCCCGTTCGCCAGCAATGTGGCCACGGCCGAAGTGCTCATTCTGGGCCTGAACCGCGGCGACCTCGACTGGCGCGACATCGTCAACGCCAAGAAGAAATCGTAAGCCCGAAAGGAAACCAAGACATCATGGACAAGATCAAACCCCGCACACTGTCCGGCTTCATGGAGCTGCAGCCGGACAAGCAGGTGCAGATGGACAAAATGCGCGCCGTTCTGGCCGAGACCTACGCCCGCTATGGCTTCACCCCGCTCGACACGCCCGCGATTGAGGCGGCCGAGGTGCTGCTGGCCAAGGGCGGCGGCGAGACGGAAAAGCAGATCTACCGCTTCACGAAAGGCGAGAGCGATCTCGCGCTGCGCTTTGACCTCACTGTGCCGCTGGCAAAGTACGTCGCGGCCAATTACGGCCAGCTCACCTTCCCCTTCCGCCGCTATCAGATCGGCAAAGTCTGGCGCGGTGAGCGCGCGCAGCGCGGCCGCTTCCGCGAGTTTTATCAGGCGGACATCGACATCATCGGCGACGGTGCGCTCGATATTCTCAACGAGGCCGAGATCCCGGCCATCATCTACGACACGTTCACCCGCCTCGGCCTGCACCGCTTCCGCATCCGCGTGAATAACCGCAAGGTGCTCAACGGCTTTTTCGCCATCCTCGGTCTGAGTGAGCAGGCGGGCGACGTGCTGCGCACCATCGACAAGCTCGATAAGATCGGCGCGGACAAGGTGCGCGCGCTGCTCACCGATACCTGCGGCGTCACGGTCGGGCAGGCGGACGAGATCCTGCGCTTTATCGCCTGCCCGGGCACGAGCGCGGACAAGCTCGCTTTCCTCGGGCAGTACCGCGGCCGGAACGAGACGTTTGACACCGGCCTCGACGAGCTGCGCACCGTCGTGGGCTATCTGCCCGCGTTCGGCGTCCCGGAGGAGAACTTCGAGCTCGATCTCACGATCGCGCGCGGCCTCGATTACTACACCGGCACGGTGTACGAGACCGTCCTGCTCGACCATCCCGAGGTCGGCAGCATCTGCTCCGGCGGCCGCTATGACGATCTCGCGGGGTATTATACGAACAAGTCCCTGCCCGGCGTCGGCATCTCCATCGGTCTGACGCGTCTGTTTTACATCCTGCAGGAGCAGAACATGATCTCCGACGCCGTGCTCACCGCCCCGGCGGACGTGCTCATCCTGCCGATGACGGACGATCTGTCCGCCGCCGTGTCGCTGGCATCCATGCTGCGTGCCGGCGGTCTGCGTGTGCAGCTTTACAGCGAGAAGAAGAAATTCAAGGCCAAGATCGGCTATGCCGACAAGCTCGGCATCCCGTTCGTGATCTTCCTCGGCGAGGATGAGATCGCGCAGAATGTCTGCGCGCTCAAGAACATGGTCACCGGCGTGCAGGAGGCCGTGACGCAGGCCGCCGCGCTCGAGACCATCCGCGCGGAGATCGCGCGCCGCAGCGCCGGCGCGATTTTGCGCGAGCCGTGACCCGGTCAACCCACCGCCGCCGCACCGCCGGAGGCGATATTCGATAGAAAGAAAGGGAATCAGGAGTATGTTTCAGTCCCGCACACACACTTGCAACGAGCTGCGGCTCGAAAACGCCGGCGAGCAGGTCCGCATCGTCGGCTGGATGGAAAACGTCCGCGAGGTCGGACAGAATTTTGCCTTTGTCGTCGTCCGTGATTTTTACGGCACGACCCAGGTCGTCATTGAGACCGAGGACATGATGAAGGTCGTCAAGGCGCTCAACAAGGAGTCCACCATCGCCGTGGAGGGCGTCGTGCGCGAGCGCGCGAGCAAAAACCCCAAGCTGCCCACCGGCGACATCGAGGTCGTGCCCACGAAGATCGAGGTGCTCGGCCGCTGCCGCTACAATGAGCTGCCGTTTGAGATCAACCGCAGCCGCGACGCCGACGAGGCGCTGCGCCTGAAGTACCGCTATCTCGACCTGCGCAACCCGGCTGTCAAGCAGAACATCATCCTGCGCTGCCAGGTGGTTGCCGCGCTGCGCGCCGCCATGACCGCGCACGGCTTCCTTGAGATCACCACGCCCATCCTCACGGCGTCCAGCCCCGAGGGCGCGCGCGACTATCTTGTGCCGGCGCGCAAGCACCCCGGCAAGTTTTACGCTCTGCCGCAGGCGCCGCAGCAGTTCAAGCAGCTGCTCATGACGGCGGGCTTCGACCGCTATTTCCAGATCGCCCCGTGCTTCCGCGACGAGGACGCCCGCGGCGACCGCAGCCCCGGTGAATTTTATCAGCTCGACATGGAGATGGCCTTTGCCACGCAGGACGATGTGTTTGCGGTGCTCGAGGACGTGCTCCCGCCGATCTTCGCCAAGTACGGCAAGTACAACATTGCGTCCGAGGCACCCTTCCGCCGCATTTCCTACCGCGACGCGATGGACACCTATGGCTCGGATAAGCCCGACCTGCGCATCGACCTGACCGTGCAGGACATGACGGCGCTCGTTGCGGGCAGCGACTTTGCACCCTTCGCCGCGGGCAACACCGTCAAGGCCATCGTCGTGCCCGAGTGCGCACTCGCGCGCAAGGCCGTCGACAAGCTCTGCGCCGACGTGGAGGTGCAGTCCGGCAGCAAGCCCTACTGGTTCAAGGTCGACGAGCAGGGCAATTTCTCCGGCGGCATCGCAAAGTTCCTCACGGACAAGACGGCGGAGATCACCGCGACCCTCGGCCTGAAGCCCGGCTGCTTCGTCGGCGTGACGGCCGGCAAAAAGACCGCCGCGCAGAAAACGGCGGGCGTGCTGCGCGCAAAGCTCGGCGCGGCCGTGCCGGGTCACATGGACACCGAGCGGTATGAATTTTGCTGGATCGTCGACTTCCCCATGTACGAGATCGGCGAGGAGTCCGGCGAGCTGGAATTCTGCCACAACCCGTTCTCGATGCCCAACGGCGGTCTCGAGATCCTCGAGCAGGCCGAGCGCGGCGAGGTCGACCCGCTCGACATCAATGCTTTCCAGTACGACCTCGTGTGCAACGGCGTCGAGCTCAGCTCCGGCGCGGTGCGTAACCACGATCCCGAGATCATGGTCAAGGCGTTCGAGCTCGTGCGCCTCGGTGAGGACGATGTGAAGGCCAAGTTCCCGGCCATGTACAACGCCTTCTGCTATGGCGCGCCCCCGCACGCCGGCATCGCCCCGGGTGTCGACCGCATGGTCATGCTCCTCGCGGGCGAGGACAGCATCCGGGAGATCATCCCGTTCCCGATGAACAAAAACGCGCAGGACGTCATGATGGGCGCGCCCGGCACCGTCGAGCCGCACCAGCTTGAGGAGCTGCACATCGCCGTCGTCGGCGACACGGAGCCCGATACCGAAGCGTAAACCCAAAATCCGAGTGACGGCGCCCCGGTCAACGCCGGGGCCTCGTCCGTGAAAGAAGGCGAACGGTTTGCTGTCCAAGATCCAGTCCCTTGGCTGCCGCGGTGTGAGCGGCTACGCCGTGAGCGTGGAGTGCCACGTGTCCAACGGCCTGCCGGGGTTTGATATCGTCGGCCTGCCGGATGCGGCCGTCAAGGAGGCGCGCGAACGCGTGCGCAGCGCCATCAAGACCAACGGCATGAAGTTTCCGGTCAGCCGCCTGACGGTGAACCTCGCCCCGGCGGACACGCGCAAGGCCGGCACGCTCTATGACCTGCCGGTGCTGCTGGGCATCCTGTGCGCCACGGGGGAGATCCGCCAGCCGCCGGCGACGGCGGCCTTCTTCGGCGAGGTGAGCCTCGCGGGGGAGATCCGCCCCGTCACCGGTGCGCTCACGATGGCGCTCGCGGCCGAGCAGATCGGTCTCAGGGAGCTCTTTGTCCCGGCGGGCAACGCGGCCGAGGCCGCCTTTGCCGAGGGCGTGACGGTGTACCCGGTCGAGAACATTTCGCAGCTCGTGCACCATCTGCGCGGGGAGAAGCCCATCGCGCCCATGTCCCCGCCGGACTTTGCGGCCGCGCCGCACTTTGCGGTCGATTTTGCCGAGGTCAAGGCGCAGGAGAACGTCAAGCGCGCGCTCGAGGTGGCCGCTGCCGGCGGGCACAACATCCTGCTCGTCGGACCGCCGGGCGCGGGCAAGTCCATGCTCGCCAAGCGCCTGCCGACCATTCTGCCCGTGATGAACCGCGCCGAAATGATCGAGACCACGCAGATCTACTCCGTCCTCGGTCTCACGACGCCGGACGACCCCGTCGTGCGTGTCCGGCCGTTTCGCGCCCCGCACCACACGGTGTCGAACGTCGCCATGTCCGGCGGCGGCAGCGCGCTGCAGCCGGGTGAGATGAGCCTTGCCGACAACGGCGTGCTCTTTCTCGATGAGCTGCCGGAGTTTTCGCCCGCCGTGCTCGAGACGATGCGCCAGCCGCTCGAGGACGGCAGCATTACCATCTCGCGCGCGACCGGCTCCGTGACGTATCCGAGCCGCTTCATGCTCGTGTGCGCCATGAATCCCTGCAAGTGCGGCTGGTATGGGCATCCCTCGGGGCGCTGCCACTGCTCACCGCGCGACGTGCGCCGCTACCATGCGCGCGTATCCGGCCCGCTGCTCGACCGCATCGACATCATCGTCGAGGTACCGGCGCTGGACTTTGACGAGCTCACCGAGCCCTCGGCCGGGGAGTCGTCGGAAACCATCCGCGCGCGTGTCAACGCCGCCCGCGCCGTGCAGCGCGCCCGCTACGGGGACGACACCACCGCGACCAATGCGCACATGGGACCGCGCGCCCTTGCGCAGTTCTGCACGCTCTCGCCCGAGTGCGAGCAGCTCATGCATCAGGCGTTTGACGCCATGGCGCTCACCGCCCGCAGCTATGACCGCATCCTGCGCGTCGCGCGCACGATCGCTGACCTCGACGGGGCGGAGACCATCGCACTCGCGCACCTGGCCGAGGCCATCCAGTACCGCACGTATGATTTTTCCGTCGCCGAGCCGTGAGCCCGGCGGCCGCGCCTGACAGAAGGGAGCTTCGTCATGTACAACAACAACTATAATTGGTATCAACCGCCCGCCCCGCTGCCCGGCAAGCACGAGGCCACCGTCGCCATGGTGCTCGGCATCGTGTCGTGCGCGCTGCTTATCTTCGGCTACACGGCGCTCGGCTCGGTCGTCACGGGCATCATCGGTCTGATCTATTCCGCGCGCGCCAAAAGCCTCGGCTTCAACGGCACGCCGCGCACGGTCGGCTATGTCTGCTCGCTCATCGGGCTGATCCTCGGTGCGCTCGTGTGTCTGCTGCTCGTGTGGCTCGGCGCGTGGTCGGTCGGCGTGTTCATCACGCTCGTCGAGCGCTGCCTGTGATATCCTGAAAGAAAAGGAACGAACGATTTATGAAGGATCTGCTGCTCTGCAAGCCCGGAGAGATCTTCCTCAAGGGGCTCAACAAGCACTATTTTGAAGAGAGGCTGGTCGCAAACGTCAAGCGCCGCCTCAAACCCATCGGCCACTTCCGCGTGACGTATCTGCAGTCGGCGCTCTACATCGAGGCCGCCGACGACGCGGCCGACCTCGATGCGGCGTATGACGCTGTGCGCAAGGTGTTCGGCATCGCGACGATCACGCGCGCGGCCGCCTGTGAAAAGGACAAGGACGCCATCACGGCGCTCGCCAAGACCTACCTGCACGACGCGATGACGGCGGCGCGCAGCTTCAAGGTCGAGACCAAGCGCTCGGACAAGCGCTTCCCCATGACGAGCATTGAGCTGTCGCAGTACGTCGGCGGCGAGCTCGCCGAGGCATACCCTGACACGGTCGTCGACGTGCACGACCCGGAGCTGACCGTGCGCCTTGAGGTGCGCGAGCAGGCGGCGTATGTCCACGCGCAGGCAGTCGAGGCGGCGGGCGGCATGCCCGTCGGCTGCAACGGTGCCGCCGTGACGATGCTCTCCGGCGGCATCGACAGCCCCGTGTCCTCGTACATGATCGCAAAGCGCGGCGTGCGCCTGATCCCGGTGCACTTTTTCTCCTTCCCGTATACCTCGGAGCTGGCCAAGGAAAAGGTCATCTCGCTGGCTAAGGAGCTCACGGCCTATACCGGCCGCATGACGCTGCAGATCGTGCCCTTCACGCACATCCAGGAGGAGATCCGCCGCGCCTGCCCGGAGGAATACTTCACGCTCATCATGCGCAGATTCATGATGCGCATCGCCGAGGACATCGCCGCGCACAACGAGTGCAAGGCCATCGTCACCGGCGAAAATCTCGGTCAGGTCGCCAGCCAGACCATGGAGGCCATGGCCTGCACGCAGGCCGTGACGCACCTGCCCGTGCTCCAGCCGCTCATCGGCATGGACAAGCGCGATATCGTGAAGATCGCGCGCGACATCGGCACATTTGACACATCCATCCTCCCGTATGAGGATTGCTGCACGGTCTTTACCCCGCGCCACCCCAAGACCCGCCCGACTGTGGCGGAGGTCGCAGAGGCGGAGGCCGCGCTCGACATTGACGCGCTCGTGCGCGAGGCAGTGGACGGAATTGAAAGGATCCGGATCGATTTATGAACGCAGAACTCATTGCCGTCGGCACCGAACTGCTCCTCGGCGACACCATCAATACCGACGCGGCGGCTGTCGCGCGCCTGCTCTCGGAGCTGGGCATCAATGTTTACTGGCAGACCGTTGTTGGCGATAACCGCGCGCGGCTCGAGCAGGCGGTGCAGCTTGCCCGCACCCGTGCCGACCTCATCATCACGACCGGCGGCCTCGGCCCGACGTGCGACGACCTGACCAAGGAGGTCGTGGCCGGCGCGTTCGGCATCCCGCTCGAGCTCAACGAGGCGGAAGAGGCGCGTCTGCGCGGCCTGTACCGTGAGCGCCACACCTACATGACCGAGAACCACCTGCAGCAGGTCATGCTGCCGCGCGGCTGCACCGTGCTGCAAAACGACTGGGGCACGGCGCCCGCCTGTGCGTTTGAGGCGGACGGCTGCATGGTCATCATGCTGCCCGGCCCGCCGCTGGAGTGCGAGCCGCTGCTGCGCTACCGCGTGCGCCCGCTGCTCGCCGCGCGCGGCGACGGGATCATCGTCTCGCACAATGTCAAGATCTTCGGCATCGGCGAGGGCACGATGGAGTACCAGCTGCGCGATCTCATGAACGAGATGCGCAATCCCACCCTTGCGCCCTATGCCAAGGAGGGGGAGTGCCTCGTGCGCATCACGGCAAAGGCCCCCACCGAGGCCGAGGCCGAGGCCATGATCGCCCCGTGCCTTGCGCGCGTGCAGCGCGAGCTCGGCGCCTTCGCCTACGGCGTTGACACGCCGAATATCGAGACCTGCGCGGCCGGGCTCCTGCTCCGGCAGCAGAAGACCATCGCCGTGGCCGACAGCTGCACTGGCGGCCTGCTCGGCGATATGCTCACGAACGTGCCGGGCGCGTCGGCGATATTTGCCGGCGGCATCATCGCCTATAATAACGACACCAAGTCCCGGCTGCTGGATGTCGACCCCGCGCTCATCGCGCGCTGCGGCGCTGTCAGTCCCGAGGTCGCGGGTGCGATGGCGGAGCACGCGCGCACCATATTCGGCACGGATCTTGCCATGAGCATCACCGGCCTTGCCGGGCCGGAGGGTGACGGCGTGCACACCGTCGGCACGCTCTTTGTGGCGCTCGCCACGCCGGACGGGACGTTTTTCCGCACGCTACATAAGGATAAGTGGGGCCGCGTGCGCATCAAGCACGCCGCCGCCAACCACGCCTTCGATATGGTGCGGCGCTATCTCACCGGTCTGCCGGTGGAGATCGAGGAAAACCGCTGATCACGAAATACGCCACATGCCATGCGGCCGGAGCAAACGCTCCGGCCGTAAGGCTGTCAAAAAGTAATACTTTTTGACAAAGGGGTTGCGGCCTGACTGCAGCGCACGCGCCGTCCGCCGGAGGCGGGCGGCGCGCACGTTTGCAGG